>Ga0056128_1009818_pt1 | contig 11970 bp, 10 predicted proteins | sample WorMetLIZISLAND2_FD_71113 | JGI IMG/M metagenome (GOLD analysis project Ga0056128, IMG submission 71113) | Marine gutless worms symbiont microbial communities from Max Planck institute for Marine Microbiology, Germany - Olavius geniculatus... ... | reverse complement strand
AAGTCTTGTTTTGCATTAAGTTTTTGCTTGATTTTTCTTGTAGGCCTACTGCATGACTTCCAGATTTTGTACACTGACGTCCAAATTTTTTAGCTTGGAAGTCATGACGTCCTGAAAATTTAGTCTATTGAAAACCCTGATTGTATACACAGAAACCAATGTGAGGTTAACCTTTGACCTATGACCTTGATATTTAGTAGACTTCTAAAGGTTTGAAGCTACACCAGGACAAGGCTTGTCGAGAACCAGCTGTTCCTTCTATTTACATAGGCCAAATGCAATGCAGCTGGCACTCGACACGCCTTGCACCAGGACTGTCTGTGAGAACATGCACACCAAATTTGAAGTCTGTATTTTTAACCACTTTGGAGCTACAGTCATTTAACTTCTGCTTAGCACAGACAGACAGACAGACAAACAGATACACAATCAGATGAACACATAATCTCCATTCACTTGGTGGAGATAATAAACTAACGTAAACTACTTGAATACTTGTCATCACCAGAAGCACTCATCCAGCCCAAAATGTGTCGTTTGGTGCCATGCCCAAAGCCAGTAGGAAAGCTTCTTCTTCTTCTTTTTCCATAATCGTTTTCCATAATTGAATATCCCACCATACCTTAACTGTGTCATTACACTACCTTGTAAACTATTAATGTAAGAAAAACTGGCAATAGGCTACAATTACATTGGTAAATGAACAAGACACTTCAGACAAAGATTGTAGTGAATGATATGTAGGATGCTGCAATGTGTTAGAACTTTCTCTGTTCGTATCTCTTTGGGTGTGTTGAAAGATACGTTTGTCTTTAGTTTTTCTTGCTTAGTATATGTCTACAGTGGATGAATATTTCAATTATCACTTTATTTCCAACTATCCAAGAAATGTGCTGGCCAAAAAATTTTGAAAATTGTTTAATATTTCGTGAAGATATAGAAATAAGAAAGTGTATCATTTTTTGAGGACACAGTATATATGAACACGAATTAAAATGCAAAATGCTTAAAAGCTTTACACCATGAAACAACCACCATTATCATCATCATCATCATCGACATCATCACTATGATACAATGGATAGAGCTATCATGACAGCTAAAAGTTGGTGAAACTGATATGAGAGAATGTGACACATGTGAAGAGCATTCAGTCAGACACTTAACCCTAGTGATAACTACATCACTCATGTCAGCCACGTCTAGACCCCCGCAAGTCCTTGCACCAAATTCACATCACATCCCTTCCCTTGCATCTTCTTCAGCTCCAGTACCAATGTGCCTTTACCGTGACACATAAATTCAGCTAGAGTCCGTCTATTCAACTCAGTGTTTATAGTTACATAGTAAACAGATGCAACCCAACAATCGCTGAAAAACTATGCAGTAAATCTAACGTCTAATGGAGACAAGCTGTGCTTACAGCAAACAGTAACTGTGTTAAAATAACTGTTTGCTGGTGTAAAATCTTAGTCTAACAGAACATTTGTCAAAGTGGTTAACAGCAACTGTTTTATCACTGAGAAATTTACCACATAAACCACAACAGTACCGTTTAACATCCATGTGAACCAACTGATGACATTTCATATCACTTGCTGTATTAAAACTCATTGGACATTCACAGCAAACATACAGCTTCACACCTCCATGACGATGTATATGTGCTTTAAGGTGTCCACTGTGGCTGAATTTCTTCTGACAGATGTGACATGTGAACCAAGTACCTTCATTGTGTGACTTCAGCAGATGTGCCTTGAGTTGAACATAGAATGTGAAGCAGTCTGAACAGTGTCTACATGAGTATGGCTTTGCACCAGTGTGAGTATAAACATGCTGCTTCAGATCACTGCTACATTTAAACATCTTCCCACAGTAATAACAGTCATACGGTCTTCTGTTGCTGTGTGCACGACGTTTGTGTTCCTGCAAGTTGCCTGATGTGCTGAAACTTTTGTCACACAGTGGACACTTGTACGGTTTGTCTCCCGTGTGGACTCTCATGTGAGTAGTTAAATGTTCAGACCGAGTAAATGCCTTGTCACACTCAGAACATTTGTGTGGTTTCTCTCCACTGTGAATTCTATTGTGAGTAACAAGATTACATTTCCTTGTAAATTGTTTGCCACAAACAGTACATTCAAACGGCTTCTCTCCAGAATGACTCCGACTGTGTGTAGCTAAATCTGTCTTGCTTGTAAAACACTTTCCACATTCAGTGCACTTGTATTTACTGCTGTGAACATTCAGATGTCGCCTCAAGCAGCGCTGAGTAGCAAAACGTTTCTCACACTGAGTACATAAATACAACATGTCTCCAATATGTATTTGTTTGTGTTGATTCAAATCTCCTTTCTGCATAAACCATTTGTCACACACTGTACACAAATATGGTCTTGGCATGTTATCATGTGGATGCTCAGTGATATCACTACTATCAGCTTCAATCTTCACCTCAAATGAATTTCCATCTGTACAAACAACACAACATGTTATCTGGGAATAATTCTGAAAAGTTAATTATGATAATTTTTAAAAAATAAAACTGACAAAATACTTTATAAATCTGATTTACAAAAAAATATAAAAAATTACAACAAGTTTAAAACAGCATACCACTGACTTATGAAAAAATCAACAATGCGCTCGTTTTTCAGTTCTACACAATTTTTCTGAATATTGTCAAAATGAACAACAAAATATTTCCATCAAATATGGGCAGCAAAAATGCCAAAAGCATTTAACTTGCCAGTGTTTACACTGGTAACTATTGGCAACAGCAATAAGCCTATGACAGTACATAGTCATCTCGTGCGAGTCTACTCATTTTCAGTCAACTCACACTTTTCCGACCACAAAAGTTTCATCTCACACATTTTTAGTTTTCTGTCTAATACATATAGTTTTGTATGGCAGTAGTGGTCAATATAAAATAATTTGCATATATTACTAACACTAACTCGAAGTGACAAAAATGTTTTCAATAGGCACAATTTTGTAGCCAAAAATGTCCCGGCTGCCGTGGCTCAGCCCAGGACCCAGCTGGGGGAGCCAGTGGCTTGGCTTCTATCCCTATACTTGGTGGGTGAAGCTTGCGCCCAGTGAAATATAAGAAGGGGGAGAAGTTTCGTTAAAGGTGTAAATCAAAACCTTTCTCTTATTTTTCACTGGGCAATCAACACCTGTAAAAAACTTTCCCCCTATTTTTCACTGGACAATCTACAGTGTGTGCCAAAAATGTCCCAAATTGTTTTTCTCAGAATTTCGTCAAATCTCCACCAAATATGATAATTTTGGCAGACGTATAGCCATGATGATAGAATTATGTAAAGTACACTAACTGTCCAGCTCACGTAATTTATGTCAATGCACTACTATATAAAATGCAGATGCTCCTAACTGTTGCATAATACTGACTTGTTGTCTCTGTAAAGGTTCTAATGACTTAATTAAGGATGCAATATACTAATATGTTATTTATTCAGCAAAATTATATGTGTGTGTAACAACTTGTTTCCAAATTATCCAAATTTATGCCCAAAGTGTACACAATGGGTCAATGGCTTAGATGTGATGCCCTGGCTAACAGCAGCATTAACGATCAACTGATCAAACTGCACAGCACTCATTCATGGACAAGCTCTTAGCTTAAGAGACTGTCGTGGTCTACGCATGTCGTGATGGTTATTGCAACTTACTGTGTAGCCACAATACCGCACAACTGGCACACCATAGTGCATTATGACCCTTCTAGGTCATCCAAGGTCAATGATTTTAATGTCATTTGAAAGCCAGTATTCGATTTCCTATTAGTGATCAACAGCAACCTAGACCCTATCTTGCACCGTTTAGCCACAATACACCCGTTGCACAGGACAACAGACGACGATGAACGACAACCGTGTAAGATGGCTACAGCAATGCTGTAGCGCATCAATAATATCTCAAAGACAGGCGGACAGACGACGGACGGGCAAGATCCATAATGCGGCCTGTTAGGACAACGGTATAAATAGACCAAATAAATAAAACAGCCGAATGAAACCGAAGCTCGCGGACGAAACAGTCGATTCAGCATTGAGCGCGAATGCTTAATACTGCTTAGTCTAAGTTAGTGATGAAGGACGGCACCAGCAGCAGCAACCATCCAATCTGAAATGCTCGGCCAAAAAAAGAAAGTGTTACGAACCTAGTGTGCCACTAGGGGTAACAACAGTTATATAGCAATAACCACACAGACATGAAAATGACAGTTTTGAATAATCATACAGAAAAACAGACAAAAAACCAGCAAACAGTGTTATGAAGCTATTGTGTAACTAGGTAACTAGGGGTATACAAATAACAGTTATATAGCGAAAAACACACGCACATGAAAACGTCAGTTTCACACAGGAAGTCAGCAGCGACGACGCAGAGGACGGCAGGTAGCGGAAGCAGAGCGACGACACGGAGCACAGCGGGTATAGCAGAAGCAAAGCAACGACGGTAGTCAGGTGGCGTTCAGACGACGAGAAGTGGGCCGTACGCCGTCTGAAACCCGGCTGTCTAGACCTGCGACGTGGTCCGGAAACTGGACGCGACGGTCCAACACCGGTGGTCCGGTAACATCAATGCCGACACCCGGAGCCACGCGCAACACCCTGGTGCGTAGACGCCACGAGTTCTGACCAAGAGCAGAACCGCGTCTTCAGACGATACCCTGAAGGACCCTGGTGTAATAGTCCAGAAACTCGTGATAGCGTAGCTTAATAGACTACAATACCGGCTAGCATAACGTCATTTTACACTGCCATAGTCTAGCACCAGTCTACTGAACAGCACATGTTTTCAGCAAAGCCTGCCAGTCAAGAGACTAAACAGACAACAAAGACAAGAGACCACGCGCACACCGAACAAAGTTCACAACTCACAAGGCGCGGTCATATATGGCAGGTAGAACAGGTCACATCTACAGTAAGTAATGTGAACTAGGTTTTACTAACGTAGAGCACATAACAAAGGGGAGAGTGGGAAGGGAGAGATGATACCAGTGCACTAGCTCGATCCAATGCATTGCAAAACCACACAGAGCACTTAGCTGCAAGCATGCATTCCGTCCGTCCAGGACACACACACAAAAGGAAACATGCTCGGCAGTGAATCTGTCTGTGTAACTAATGCCTGGTTTTTGAAACGAGGGGTAAACCTTGGATTATCTAACCCGAGATTGAAGGGTTACCTTGGGGTTAAATCTCGGTGTTAACTTTTTGCATTTTTGCAATGAGGGGTAACCCGGGGTTAGTAACATTTAAACCTGTTGTAACTCTACAATTTTTGTAAACCGGCATCTGATTAGTCAATAATGACCACGTGTCTTAGTTTAGTCCACGGTTAGCGGTTGCAAAAATGCAATTTTTGCTTAACGCAAGAATAACCCTCGATCGAGAGTTATCACTAGTTTACACCTCTTTTCAAAAACCGGGCATAAGAGTACGTCATAGCGCCAGAAAGCAACAGTCAATAAAATGTAATTTAAGCTCGTAAGTCAGTTATTTTGTTGTCTGCTTTTTTCTGCATAAAATATTTAATACCACACAATTATTACATCACACAGCACTCTTTGTCAAACTGATAACAAAAATGTGAGCAATCTGATAATGATGATCACCGTGTAATGCAACAATTTGGGGCATCTGCGCTTCACACAGTATTGCGTTGACATAAATTATGGGAAGAAAACAATAAGTGTACCTTGAATAATTCTATCGTTTTGGCTATCTGTGCATCAAAAATTATTAAATTTGGTGGAGATTTGACAAAGAAAAAACAAAAAAAGAAAAGGCAGGGCATTTGGAGAAGGGAACTGGATCTCAGGCATTTCAATAAGAAGTTTTCCAAAGAAGTTTTCCTAAGAAGTTTTGATTACGTCACATGGTTCTGATTGGCTGAACTAGTTTAGGAAGATATGAAAAGAAGAAATTCTTTGGAAACGCAAAGAAAGCTGTCAAAAATTCGGATAAAAAAACTTCTTTGGAATTCCTAAATCATCTCACATAGGAAGATCTTTCGAAAATGTCTTAGAAAAGTTTTGAAAATTTGGCCCCAGTTGTCAAAATAAAGTCTAATGACAAATAATACCACAAAAACATGTAAAAAACTGAAAACATATGCTATACACCATGTCTCACAATTAGCGGCACCCCTGCAGATAAGTTAGTGTAAAATCATTAATACCTGACAAATTTTTACAAAATTTGAAACAGTCATTGAGACAATCATTCTGAACGTGTCTTTACAGTTTGAGCTTAAAATGGCCACCTTTGGCCTCGACACAAGTTCTTAGTCTAAGGTGGGTAGCTGCTGCTTGATCTCTTTGTCAATTACAATGCATTGAATGAATCTTAAAGTGAAATATGCGTTGAAATATACAAAAAATGTGAAAAAAACATTCCCAACATTACTGACTGTGACTTGAAGCATGACTACCAGATTTCAATAATTTTTGGCTCAAATATTTCTGACACAACTGGCTATTATATTACTGTTTAAGTTCCCACCTCAACCAATGTCTGCTTCTGCACTACCTGGGGAAAACAGACCAAGCAAAATATGTGCTAAAATAAATGAAAAAAACGTCGATAAATTTCGTCTTACCTGATCTGTGGCCCCCAAGAGCCAGCTGATTACAAGGTATGACTGTCATGCAGCAGTACGTGTGTTTGCCAAATGACGTTCAGAAATGTTTATAAATTCAAGAAGCAACTGGTGAAGACTAGAATAGTCTGGAGCATAACATTATCGATACTGCTGTCAATGAATGGAGAAATCATCTTCATGCCTGTGTTTGCACAATTGGCCAACATTTTGATCAATTTGATCGTAGGCAGCTGAAAAACAAAACAGTTAAATAAAGTGTCAGTCAAAGTGTCAAAAATGTGAACAAAATGTGTTTTTGTGCATTATTTAGATTAAGTAGTAATACCACTTCAGTTAAAAATCCAATATTTCAGTGGTGATGATTTCTCCAGGTAGTGCAGAAACAAACGTTGGCTGAAATGGGAAACTACATAATGATTTGATGTCCAGTTGTCTCAGAAATATTCTTACCAAGGCATTGTTAAAATCCGATAATTCTTCTTCAAGTTATAATCGAAAATGTTGGGGATGTTTTTTTTGAGAGACGGTGTATAATTATTATACTAACAAAAATTCAAATCGTCCAAAAGTGAAGGACCAAACACAGGGAAACTGAATACATGGACAAAAATACACATCTATGCTAGCACAAATTCAAATCATCCAGATATACAACAAGAGCTTAGCAAACATAAGCTTGCCACAGCAGAGATATTCAAATGAGTGAAGCAACATACCAACAGTTGGCTTGTCACCATCTGGATACTCTAGTATCATACAATCAGCATCAGCTTCAGTCTTTACCTCCATACTACTTACACCTAGCCATACAGGACACGCAATTCAGTGTTATAACATAAAGGTCACTAAAACAGCACTCACCCAGGCTGATTGACTGCAGACAGTGAAGCACTAACAGCATACCAATACTAGGCTGCTGATCATAATGTGCAGCACTGATATCATTGCAGAAAAAAAAACTGCAGTAATGTAAATATGACTTTTGAAGCATTGCAACGTATCACCGATTGCATACCTAAACTACAATTTACAGCATAGAAATCGGGAAAATGAAAAAAAACAAACAACTAGAAAACAGTCGGAGCCCACAGGTACCTCCACCAAGGCAATGCTGTTCGCCAGGTGGCATCACCATCTTCGCTTTGCCAGCGGTTTCGCTTATGTCCCCTTTAACGCAATGGTAACAAAAATTTCAAAGTGATCCAGAATCCAGGATTCCTGCCGGATCACCCCCAAAATTTAACCACTTGTTGTTTAGGCCATGCCCGACATTCCCTCATAATTTCAGGAAGATCCGTCCATAACTTTTTGAGTTATCTTGCTAACACACAGACAGACAGACAAACAGACCGAGAAACAAATCCGGCAAAAACATAACCTCCTTGGCGGAGGTAAAAATCATGACTGCATCAAAAAACTAAACATACCAATACTTGGCTTGTCATCATGTGGATGCGCAATGATATCATTACTACCAGCTTCAATCTTCACCTCAAATGAACTTTGACCTAGAACAATGTGCACAAAATACAATCAAACGTCTGACAGTAACAGCAACAATTATACTGCCTTAGTGGCTTTGTGATTGATCCTATATTACTTTCCAATGGCATATCCCCAAATATCTGGCCAAGGTCACAGTGTCTTCGCAATTGCCCTTCCTGTCCCAAAAGTTTGGACAGTTGAAAATTTGTTGAAAAGTCTTCTTGTCAAAAAATTACTGCCCAAAAATATAAAATATATAATTAGGGGCTGAAAAACCCTCAATTTGGAGAAATTTAGAAGCTAATTAAAATTACTGTCACCCTGTCAGAAATCTGCGGCTGTTTGTTGGATTTCTGTTGGACATGCCCCAGATGCTTTTTAACCCCGACACTGCCAAATGACTTAGTGCCTACATCAGTGAACACAACACACCTTTACTGGGCTTGTCATCATGTGAACACTCAGTGATATCATTACTATCAGCTTCTGTCCTTGTCTCCATTGAACTTTCACCTGTCAATACATAACATCTCATTCAGTCATCATATAGCAAGTTGTACTTTTCATTGTATGGTTACAGACATAGCACCAAATTTGACAAAGACTGTTAGATAGACAGGCAGCAGTTGCTATGGACACAATGGTCTGGTAAAAGGCTGGTGGACATCGAAAACTCCGTCGGCCGAGCAGAGTTCTTGTTCGGGGAACGAGCATATTATTTCGCCCAACTGAACGAGGATTGGAGCGACCTGAGACGTCAGACACCGGAATACAGACGTCCTTGATGTATGCAAAACCTGTGCAACAGATAGAATCAAAAGCAGTAAGTGCCATCTTGAACAGTATTCGCTGTGGCACTGGTAGCCAGTTGAGGACGTCGTGCATGGCCGGTGTAATGTGGTCGTATTTGCCAGCACCAGGCAGCGGCATTCAGCACCATCTGCAGTCGACGAGTGACCTGTGAGGAAACGCCGTCGAAGTCAGTCAGAGATCTTGGAATTTACTTCGACACCGACCTCAGCATGTGATGCCACATTCAGAAAACCGTTGCCAGCTGCTTTGCCATTCTTCGTCAGCTGCACAGCATTCGACGTTCGGTGTCGATGCCCGTTTACCAAGCACTTGTCGTCGCCCTCGTCCTGTCCCGGCTGGACTACGGCAATGCTGTGCTGGTAGGCCTACCAGGCTACCTGTACAGCCACCTCCAGTCGGTACTCAACGCTGCCGCACGATCCATCGCCGGTTTGCGGCGCTCGGACCACATCACCGACACACTCGCCAGTTTTCATTGGTTGAGAGTGTCCGAGCGTGTGCAGTTCAAGCTGGCGCCGATCGTTTACCACTCACTGAACGGCACAGCTCCATCATACCTGCGACGTTTGTCCAACATGCCGTCAAGACGACGTCTGCAGTCCTCACTGACACACCAGCTGGATGTCCCCCAGTCGCAGTGCGTAACTGTTGAAAAATGTAGCAGAAAGTTAACTAACTACCTAATGAAGCTAAAATAAATAAATAAAAGTTGTGCAGTAAGATTTTAGGTCTATGCTGTACAAAGTACATGAGCAGGCCGGCCATTACGGTCCAATTCTGCCACTGTCTAGTTGAGAGTAAACTGAAAGGTTTTTAACCTCTTAGTAAAATTGTGAAAAGATATGAATAAGAATTGTGGCGCTTAATCATTTTTTTTCAGTCCATCTTGTATAAAGACAGAACGTCGCCCTGCACAAGTCGTGGTAAATCGCGTCACTCTCCACCTCCGCAGATTTAATCTCAGCAGCCAGTGCTGGTAACGTGGAGTTTACTAGAACTCGAAAAAGGTCCTCCTATTTTTCATTTTGGAATTAGTGAATCTATTCACCATCTCTAATGCTGTACTGGTGTCAATGTGAAATTAATAGCAGCGCGGCCAAACTGATTTTAGTTGTCCAATTAGCTGCACCTCAGACCGCCGAACTGCTTTTTAGTAAATTCTGATTCTTTCGACTCAGTTTGGCCAACTGACGATAGTAATTTTGGTCATCAATTTTTTAGTTCACCGAACAGACCGTAGCACTGAGCTTTTTTTGACAGCGAGTCGAGTCTCATTAACATCAGCATCAAAACAAAAACAAAAGCACGAGTGAAATAAAAGTAGACTATCGGCTGAAATCACGCACAGGTAAATAAGTAGCACTACGAAGCAACGCAATACTTTCTTTTGGTACCAGTCTGCAATAGATGGCAAATGATCGTTTTTATCAATTGACTTGCGAAATAGTTCTTCTGAAAACGTCTAGTAACTTTCGCTGATGAGTGATAATGTACCTGCTTAAAATAACTTTACACTAAATAACCTTAAAGGCTATGCAGATTGGAATTTTTTTGAAATAGGCCTGTCACGTCAGAGTGTGTCCTAATGGGTGCGTCCTAACGGCAGTGTCGTGGCCGGGGTGGAACGACGAGGAGGACAAAGGCATTTGCCCCTCCCAATGTTGGGCTGTTGGAGTATCTTTTTGTGGAAAAAAATTCCTTTAGAAATGCTAAATTTGATGCTGGAAACGCCCAGTTTTTTTTTTAAATTTCAGAGGCAAAAGCACGGTCCACATTTTACGCTGCATGTGTTAAGCCGTTGGGTAGTCTTTTAGTAGGCTCTGTCTTATGGTGTGTATAATTATGAAATAAATCTAAAAACTGGGAGGCCTATACGAGGTCATTATTCTAGGTCTGTAGCAATTATTGGCTAATGCCGAATTACCGACTCTACTGCGTGACAAGACCAGCAATTTCGTTCCATCGAGGCACGATATTGCTGACTATTGGCGAGTTAATGAAAAATAGATGGGCGCCAGTTAAACACCGTCACGCACAGTTTAAAGTCTACACGCTGTATCTGTAGCCGGCGAAAATTTTGGTCCATGGAAACGTGGAAACGAGATGTGACAACCAATAGGTCTACGGCCCACCCCGGTAGAGGCGGTACAGTGGGTGGAAGCGAGAACTGTGCCGCGGACACAGAAGTAAGTAAGAATTCTGACGTGGGACGAAATGAGATGACAGTAGGCCTACTATCGGAAAGCCGCGGTGGGTCACATGTACAGTAATATTTTTCAAGTATTTCGAATAACTAGTCTTGTAAGGGCCAGTCTGCAAACTGTCTAAGTTTTTTGCTCTGATTTTTGCTGTTTTTAGTCAAATTTTGTCATAATTTTTGGCATTTGATTTTATGACAATAAACGTATTTACTGTTTTCAGAATACCTCCGGGCGGGTAAAGGAAGTTGGTGCAAGGAAAAAATATGTGTTATGTAACAATATCTGCTGCAGCCAATTTTGTCTTTGAATAAGCCAGAACGGTTAGGCCTAGTTGCCATAGCAACAGGGGTCGTCATGGGAGAAATTTAAATGACACCATCGGATAGCCCGGGTGCGAAAATAGGGGGTAGGTGCAAACAGCGTGCAATTATCTTTTACGAGGACCGAGTTACCGCTTTGAAATCTCCATTGGCTGTAATGCAAAATTTCGCAATCTTTGAATGGTTGCTATGGCAACAGGGTTCGTTAGGGGATAAATTTAAATGACACCATTAGATTGCCCAACCCCAAAAATAGGGCAGTAGGTAAACAAAGCGCGCAATTATTTTTACGGGGAACGAGTTATACCGCTTTGAAGTCCCCATAGACCATAATGCAAATTTTTAAAAATTGGGGCACAAAAAGGGGTAAATTTTAAAAATCTTAATCGAAACTTTCATCACAACAAGTGAAAACACTAGCGGTGTGCTGGAATGATTGCTTCCGGCGTATCTTTGGATTTAAACGTTTCGAGTCAGTTAAATGTTTGCAGTTTTATTGTAATGAGTTACCA
>Ga0056128_1009815_pt1 | contig 11971 bp, 6 predicted proteins | sample WorMetLIZISLAND2_FD_71113 | JGI IMG/M metagenome (GOLD analysis project Ga0056128, IMG submission 71113) | Marine gutless worms symbiont microbial communities from Max Planck institute for Marine Microbiology, Germany - Olavius geniculatus... ... | reverse complement strand
GCCGTTAGTTGTATGGGTGTCATAGTGGTAAACATTTTTACCACTATGTATGGGTGTCACTGCCTATGGGTAGCATTTCTTATTTGGACAACAACTCAACTTAGTAATATAGCAAGCATGGCGAGCGAAAAAAATGAGACCACTTTGCTGTCTTTGTTCTATAGTGTCCCACACAGGGAGGCTTTTTGTTAACTTGAGGTGGAAAATATGTGGCATGCAAAATCTTAACGCACTGTTGAAGTTGACTACCACACCGACAAAAAAAAGAAACGCAGCCAGCTGGGCCCCCTCTTAAATGCACCTGTGATTGCTGAATGAGTAGAAAAAGTATTGCCTGTAAAAGTATTGGTATTGGTATTGGCAATAGTTTTTGTCCAAAGTATTAATATTGATATTGCCAATACTTTTCACAAGTATTGTTAACAACCCTGTAAGTTTGTGAATAAGAATGTCATGGCTAACAACATCAAATGCCTTAGAAAAATTTACCAACAGACATCGTACATATGCGTTATCTTCAAACATGAAACTATAATAAACTACGTCGTACAAGCAGCCATAGTGGACTCCATGTCACTATCAGCAACAACGCACCTGCTACCTTCGAGTACAAAGCACTCGGGAAATCTTTCAGAAGCTGGTCTTTCTACAGAGCATTTAATCAGTTTTTCGTCACATGTTAACAACGACAAACAAGAAGCCCAGCTGTAGTTAGAATAGCCGACCGAACTGATTGTCAGTGACTTTCAAGGTCATCCAAGGTCGATGACTTCTATCTCATCTTAAATGGCGTATGCAATTTTTTTTTAGTAATGATGACCTTATCTCTCACCGTTTTGAGATATGGCCAGATTTTTTGTTAAAAACGCTTTTTTACGCCTTTCTATTTAACTATTCATTTGAAAATGCTCCCCTTGCACTAAATCCCCAAAATTTTGCAGGCCTAGGTTTAAAACACATGGCTAATTACTCGAGTAAAAAGTTTTTCTTACGACCTAACGCTTAGCCACAATACATCCGTTACGGACGACGGACAGACGACAGACGACAACCGTACCATAAGCTCGATCGTTAGGCCTACTTAAGTACGGTCGGCCAAAAAACTGCACGAGTCAAATTGTAGAGAACCGGCGGAAGCTGGGCGGCCACTGACGATGACAGCACACTGAGTGATAATGCTGTAACACTTAAACCGCCGTTGACAGTCAATCGCATATGATAAGTCCTGTAGGCGCGATATCACGAGCACGGAGTGTGCAACGGATCAGCAGATACTGCGATTGAGACCGATGAGTCACGTTTGTCGCCGAATCTGTCGAAAAAGATGCATTTTTGTTTTCTGCTCGTGCTTAACAACATAGCTGTCGTCATGCAGAGCATACGACGGATTGTTCCACGCAGGGAATACTAACATACTCCTAAGTAAAAGACTAACTCGTGAGCGGTTCTGGGTGCATTTCACACACGGGTGGCAATATGATGAAAACTTTATTGAGCCCACAACAAACGCCCAATGGGCCAAGTGTATGCACGATTGGATCCACAGCTTCTAGTTCCTATACAGACATTCAGTAGCACGCTAGCGGAAAAAGCGATTATCCAAAGCAACTCGCTGACGTATTAAAGCCATGAGGTTGTTCAGCTTATAGGTGCGGACGACAGAATTATTGCGTGCTGTCCAGTTGCTGACTCGCAGTACTCTGCACTGATTGAAGCCGTTTCATCGGACAATTAGCTGCTCAGAGCTTGGACAGTAGAGCATTAGACCTAAAGATCGTTATCCTTGCCATGCGAGCGTAACGGCATCAAAAGGGATGTGTGGAATAGTTCAAACTTACGGATTCTTACAGTAGTATTTTAATTAGTAGTTTTATTTTTTCCTGTGCAAGTATTTTGATGTACACATTTTTGACGCAATAAACAATAACTCATTTTTCGCATCGACAAAATCAGTCTAGAGTTAAAAAATATTGAGACTTTCTGGAACATAAACTGGGCAACTATTAACTTGCTGATAGGCGCAATGAAAGTCAGCTTGTAAATTTTGTTTAGTTTTAATCAGCTGGAAGATCTATTTCAGTTCTCATTCAGTTTTATCTCGCAATTATTTACCGTTTTTTGTCTTTGTTCTTGAAACTCGCAGTAAAGTATAGCGTACATAGTTACTACACATACGTCTTAATAATTACAAGCAGACAGGTCGCTACGCTCCCTGTCTGCTTGATCTTTGCCATAGTATTGGCCTGCGGCCTCCACTTTCGGCCCTTCGAGCCTCAACTCGGCCTGCGACCTCGATACACAAAGTAGCACAGCGCTTACGCTAATGGGGTGTTTACACGATCCAGCATTCGTCCAGCTAGCTGGAAGTTCTATGGTAATTAGGAGGACGGGCGGGTTGTAACCACAGATTTAAATATCAATGATATTTGTGATAGGCATATTGGAAAGCCTATATAACACGTAGGCCTATCAGCTGTGGGCTAAGCCTAGGCCCGCCTACGGCTTAACACACAGCTGATAGGCGGCGGGGTAAGCAGCTGATAGGCTGATAGGGGCGGGGTTCCATCAGGTCAGTTGGATGTTTGCTGGACGTTTGCTGGAACTTTGCTGAAAGTTTGCTGGATCGTGTAAACACCCTATAAGCTGCAGCGTTACCGCTAGCTATAAAGATGTTGATGATGCGTCTATATGACGCCACAGCCAATCGCAGTCCAAACTGACATATCCTTCTTTTAAATATATAGATTGTCACGTTCATGCGACTGTAAAGCCCTAAGCTGAAATGCAAAATATTATCAATTAATTTTCAGTACTGACTGGTTTGAAAAAAAAACTGGTCTTCCAAGTTTGAAGCCACGACTTAGGCCCATTCTGCTATACTCACTGAGCTGAAAATTCTAGAAACTCATGATAACTGATATGTTAACGGCGAAAATTAATAAATTGCATATATATGTTTGCAGTATTTAACGAGCAGTTGTGAGTGCTGTTTGGACCTTTCTGTCCAGCTCGTGTAAGGGCCTATTAATGTAACACTTTCTAAGCAAATAAAGGAAATGTACGTCTGTAATGTATGAATAGTTGAATACGGTTAAGTTCAACCTTGCGGGTGGCGTTGTGTTATCCACGAGTTGTAAAGACAGCGTTGTCCAGAGGCAGGAAGTCTGTCGACAGCAGCACGTTGCCATGCTGACAGCTTGGATAACTGACTCTCAGTCAGTTCTGCCGCATCCAGCGAGCTGTCAGACGCTGAATCTAACATCTTCTCCGCTACGTCCTCAGCTGACGCTTTATTGCTTCAGTCGGCAATATAGGCCTACATGTATATAAATGTACAAATGTACATCAGTTTATACACTTGTTAACGGCAACATGTAAGGACTTGCACATCGACTTGCACATCTAAAACAGCAGAATTACAAAAGGTGATATTGCCCGCATCAATTTATATTTGCTGTTTTATTGCTAAAATACTGATTTCCTACTGGTGATCAGTTAAAAGATATTGCGCTTCAGATATTTCTTACAGTAGCCAAGCCGCTTATAACTGTTACTTACTAGTCTTACTACCTAATGGCGTGACTGAACAAAGCAGAACCAGCAAAAGTAACGTGTGCTTACTAGTGGCAGATCTAGGCTTCAGCCAAGGGGGGCAGATTATCCCTTTCGCTCTTCCCCTCCTGTCCTTCTTTTCTTTTCCTATCCCTTTCCACCTTTCTTTTCTTTCCTTTCCCGCTTTTCCTTTTCCATTCCTTTTCCCCTAAAAGTAGGACCACTTGCATCTAGCTAGGGGGTCTGAGGGAGCGCTGTGAGCTCCCCAGCGAGTTCCAGCCGAAATCGAATTTAGTGCATCTTAGCCTCAAAATATGACATCAGATGACAATAATTGTAATCATTTTCCCGATACACAAACGTATCAATTAACAGTTTGACACAGCATATAAAGTGTTTATTTATGCACAGAAGCTCAAGGGGAGGGGGCGGCCGCACGTCCCCGCCCTGGATCCGCCACTGGCGTTTACGCATTAACAGTACTGAATTAACCACGGCGACCTGCGCCAGAGCCTCTGAGCATGCGCACACGGGCTCACAATTTCGCAATAAACACTTTTGTGCATACAAAATATACGAAAATAAAGACAGTTCACACACGTTGAGTTTTTAGACTACTGAAATAAATGATAAAATATTGTAAATTTTTGCACTTTTTTTGACAATACAGGGCATTTGCAATTTGACTAGTACATGTACCTGTCTTCGTAATATTACTATAAAGTTTTTAGGTAAAAATTAATTTTTTGGTAGTTTAAAATTTGGAGATGGCCTCTTTTTTTCTGCGCGCCAGGGTCTTCAAAATTCTTACCCGGCAATGTCGATATTATCGACTGTCAAAGAGTTGAAGTGCACGTTTGAAGTACGTGCATACACGAGCCCGATTAATTCGCTTTCACTTCTAGTTATGGAGACTTTAATTATTTTAGTTTAATTGTAACTCATTATAAAGAACACAGCATTTAATAATTATAACACCTAGATACAACACCCTAAACAGACAATGCATTATTAGTTTGGGAACAAGTCTAATGGATAGGTTACCAAGCATAGTTTTATCACAATAATTTTTGACATGATGAAAAAAACAGCGAACAGCCGAAGAAACCCAAAATAAAAAAAAATATTGATAACATTAGTGAAAACACTCAAGCGATATGTCCCTAATTAAAAACCTATATAGCCAAATTTTAAGTTTACATGTACGAATATACAAACAACGCATGTAAACGATTTACCTGAATCTACTATTCAACCGCAATGGAGTAGCGAGTAATAGCGCAATAGCAAGCATAGGATGCAAGATCGGGCTAGGCGCTATGTTGTGTAGCGTTGGTTGCAGCAGCAGCAGCAACAGCATGCGCGATGACGCGTCATGACGTCACTCAGCGAAGTATCATCACCATCATCATCATCACCACCGACCTCGATGTCAGAAATACTATACGGTGCTACTCGCTCCGTCACCCAACGGTCCAGCTAAACTGCACTCAATGATCTGATCTGATCTGATTTGATCACATTGTTCCAGCATCTCGACGTATGACATCACGCCAACCCCTACTCACTTATTATGGCCTCCGGTCGCTCGATCGTTCTTGTACGACAGTGAGGACAGGCCATTATCAATGAATGAATTAGACCGGTGTTTCGCTGTACGGAACGATTCTTTGATCGTTTTTTTCTAAGCGTAATCTCAGATCCCTGCTGGTCGACTGACGCTAAATTATCGCGTGTTAGGAAGTGAATGTAGGCCCAATTCTAGAAATTAAGTCAGAAGTTTAGACAGCCTATTCCCCTAAAATGTGGAAGCCTAAGACATAACAAGAAATTTGAGCTAATGCTTACAAGACGCGCGAAAGACTATAGCAGTTCCTGTTCGCAAACTGACAGTCTATCTCCAGCCATTTCGTCGCAGTTCGTTCTTAAAAATGTGCGCTGCAGCCGAAAATCGCAAAAATAAACAAAAAACCCTTATTTTGAAACTTCATGGTCTTTTAAAGTCATCGATGTTGATACGACTAAAAAGTTCGTCACTAGTGCTTGTTGTGATAGGCAGCATGCCCATGCCTATCTGCAACCGTTTTCACGAAAGACTGACCAACAACGGTAAAATAACGACTTTTGCGGATTTACCGCTCTTTGGTTTTTTCGTGCGCAGGTTTCAGTGAACGTAAAAATTAAATCGAAACTTAGACCATCGAAGTCTACGTTCAATGTTAAAAATTTCATACGCAGCTGCTCCATGTCTATCTCAATTGATTTCGGCGCAATTCCCTCCTGAAATGTGTCTCGCAGCCCGAAATTGCCAAAACATTAAAAAACCTCTCTATTTTAACGTTCAAGGTCATCCAAGGTCATTGAATTCGGTGGCAATCGAGAGCCAGTGTACGACTTCCTATTAGTGATTAATAATAACCTTGGCCCTATCTCGCGCCGTTACTGAGATACAGCGACTTATTGGCTAAAATCGCAAATTTTGACAACGTTTCTTTATTTAAAAAACGTTCAATGAAAATTCCATTAAAAACTTCAAAAAGCACTTTCAAAACGACAAAAACGACTTAAACAGTTGATGTTAGTCTAATGATACTTAGGTGTTATAGTCATACAAATTAGTTAACGGTTAAATTGAAACTGAATAAAGTTTTTTCTCTTTCTAGTTCCAGCTATACTGCACCCACAGCATTAAGCATTTGACAAGAAGTTGAACAAACTAGGGGTAACTTTTTTATTAAAAATGTTTTTTTTTAAATTTCTGCTACGTTTTTCTACGTTTTAAGCGTTAAAATTTTTTTAAAAACATTTTTTACATCTATGAGTGATACAGTACCGGTAGCTTACGCCGTTTATCAACGAAAGTAATATTATAGGCATTAGTTGAGCAAATTGCAAACCAAGCAAATTATTCACAATTTTGTTTTTCGCGAGTGTTCAACAGTGTCACCAGCTTCTTTGGCCAAAGCCTAAATTTGCTACAAAACTGAGTTTTAAAACAATTACACCCACAAGCAATCCTAATTAGTTAAGCAGTTCTGTTTAATTACACTCTGGCCGGAGAAACAGCTGTTTCTGTCACTTCGCTTCAACGCTATCACGAGACACTATCCGCAAGCTTCTATCGGAACCATCAATCATTTCATCATTTAATAGTTAATACAGGCGTCAGTTCGGCACACGTCTGCAACTCGCATTGCGATGACACGTGTCAACGAATGACTGATCGACCCAGCGCTTTCTCTTCTTCCCTCTCCACTCTACTGAATAAATCTCAGTTATCCCAACTGCCTCGAGAAATTACTGGATAAGTTAATCTGATGAAAAAGTTTTAGTTTATCTACATGTCTGTTGTCTGTCCGGTTTTGTCTGATAGGCTCAGCTGGATAATCATCAGTTTAAAAAGACGTTAAATCTCTATCATCGGGGCGTAATTCGAATGCCTGTTTAAAAATTAAAAAAATAATTTTAAAGGGAATTTGTGATCGTGAGTAAAATATTTCTGTTACAAGTACACCTGGGTTTAACTCTCTCAATTCACACTGTTAAACACGCCACCTGTCTTATTACCAAACAGTAGTGCGTATCATCACAATATGGGCGTATACAGCAAAAAGCAGTAACCTCAGCAACATCTCATTAAGCAAGCAGCTGCAGGCTCGTAGATGGTAACCAAATTTTACAAAGAGCGGAGAATTGAAACAGTTTTCCATTAATCTGGGGAAATGATGCAAGCTCCCCAGCCGCAAACTTTATGTGCATTTACAGCTCAAGAATCACATCTTGAGATCACTTTTTGGTTATTTTTATTCAACGTTTTCTGGTTCCGGCTGATGCGGAGGTTCGTCAAACCCCTTGAACCCCCTTTGGCAACGGCTTGATCTGACAAAGAAATATTGGCACAGAAAATGCAAAATAAATGTATTGTCACGAATCATTGTGCTTAAAGGGTTAAGCTGTGTTTACCTACCCCCTATTTTCAGAGTTGGGCAATAGAACGGTGTTATTTAAATTTATCCCCTATCGACCCCTGTTGCCATAGCAACCATTCAAAAGTTGCAAAATTTTGCATTACTGCCAATGGAAATTTCAAAGCGGTATAACTCGATCCCCGTAAAAAGGTAATTGCGCGCTGTTTGCACCTATCCCCATTTTCGGGTTCATGCTATCCGACGGTGTCATTTGAATTTCTCCCCTGCCGACCCCTGTTGCCATGGCAACGAATTTTAAGACAAAATTAACTATAACTCTGACCCCGTGAAAGATAATTGCTCCCTGTTTGCACCTATCCCCCTATTTTCCGGCCCGCGCTATCCGATGGTGTCATTTAAATTTCTTCCCTGTTGATTCTCGTTGCCATGGCAACGAATTTTGGGACAAAATTGACTATAACTCGGCTCCCGCAAAGAATAATTGCACGCTGTTTTTACTTACCCCCTATTTTCGGGCCCGGGCTATGCAATGGTATCAGGTAAATTTCTCCCCTGAAGACCCTCTTGTCATGGCAACCAACCGTCTTTGTTCAAAGACAAAATTGGCTGCAGGCTCACAAGAGCGTCAAACGCTGAAACGCAGCTGCTAGGCTATATAGCGTGGCAATGGAACAGATATCTCGTTCCACAGAACGTATTTCTAGTTTTTGTACTACAAACTTGAACCAGCAACTAGGTCGACAAGACGCTACAATGGTTTAGACCATTCTGGAACGGTCGATAAGATACTCGACGCAGTACTGGGGAAGTGAAAACCTAGATTTGCACTGCCCTACATATCGTCGCTCTGTTACTGTCAGCATAGGTCTCGCTGATTGTTGCAAGACCAGACCTAGGCCTATGCATAGGTCATGCATGGCTGCGGCACTATCACTCAGTGATTCAAAATAACACGCGAATCCAGCTTCGTACAAAAACACAAATTAAAGCGACTTGCAATTGCAAATTCTCCGCAAGTGAAAGAATTTTGAAAATCGGTCAATAATTGGCGAATACATGGAAAAAAACCAAAATGCCAAGTTTTTATGGACCACGATGTATATTGCATGCAAGTATAGACGGAAGTCAAAACTAACGCATTTTGGCACTAAGGAAAACTACAATGCTTCTTATTCATGTTCCCTAAATAATCGGGCCCTTTCTGACCATGCCCTGTCAGACTCTCTATCATGTCTATCAATTAAGCGAAAAATGCACTGACAGATAAAAATCTTTATTTACCACGCAGTCACAGCAGTGAGAGCGGTGGCCGGTTTTCTGGCATTTTTACGCTCGACAGCACGTACTGCTGTTAGCGCGTCTTAAAGATCGTAGAGGCATCCGTGTGTGTGTGTGTGTGTCTGTCCGTCGGTCACTCTGCGATTGTATCAAAACGGTGCATGGTAAAATCACAAAATCTTCACTGTGGGCTGCCACGAAAACTCTTTGTGACAAAACTTAGTACTGCTGGCTAAGGAGATTCCTCTCAAACGAGGGCGTCAAAGAAAGATACCCCCTTAGAAGTCGTTATTTGACCGCTATCGACTCGTCTAGCATGAAAACGGTTGCAAATAGCACAGATTTGCTGCTTATCATAACAAGCACGCCGACAAGCTTTCCGCAGATACCAACATCGATGACCTTGAACGACCTTAAGACGGGGCCCGAGTTTCAGTTTTTCTGCGATTTTAGGCAGCGTGCACATTTTAAGAGTGGGCCGAAATGCCTAGATAGATCAAGGCATTGAAGAAAACCCGAATAGGGAAATTTTCAGCTTAAACGTAAATTTTAGCAGTGTATATTTCGGCCCCTTGAGTTTAACAAGTACTACGTAAAAGAGCGTCAAATTTGGATACGCGTTCAAAATGCGCGATTTCTGTTAGTATCTACTAATTCAAGCTGAAAACAATTGCAGACAGCCCTAGACTTGCTGCTTACGAGCACTGCTGAAGAGCTTTCTAGATGTACTAACACGGTTGACCTTAAATCTAAAAAGCGGGGTTTTAACGATTTTTTTCTTGGTTTCAGGCTGTGACGTACATTTCAACAGTGAACTGTACTGACATTACTGGAGATAAACCAGGACAATTGCATAATAAAATTATTTGCACAAAACGTAGATTTTAACTGACCTACATAGCTTCAAAAAGTCCTTCGATGAAGGCCTCTAATTCGGGTACTTCTTCAAAACGCATTATTTTTTATAAAAAGCAGCAGCACTCGATGCTGTCGCGCGTCACGTGAGCATCGCTCAAATTATGTACTTGTTGTAGTAAGGACAGGGTGAGTCATATTTTTGTGGTGCATTAACTGACTTGCTGGATCAATCAAACTAGCTCAAAAAAAACGCTAAGGCAACAGCGACCATCCATCCTGGTTTTATTTTCCAGAATCACTTCAAAAGACAAACGGCACGGACATCAGTTCAGCAGGGACGTTTACTTTCACCCATTCAGCGCTGAGCAATTAAACACGACTTAAGTCTAGTCTGCTCAGTGCATCTTCTACCATCTACCGATATAAGGCACAAGTGATGAACAACATCAACTGACATAATTCAGCAACTTTATAGCTGCTACATACCATGCAATGGAAGCTGTGAAAGGACGTTAAGATATGCATCCGGATACCAGCAATGGCAGCATATTATACATGTATGTACAGGGTGGTCCAAAAATGCAATGATGGGATTAGTGGAAAACATATTTCTCTCACAATCTTGCCTTAAAGAATAAAGATGTAGAGGTTAATATTGCTTCTGAATAGTTCACTTACCCGCTGCAAAACTAAGAATATTTAATTGCTGTATTTACACACTGACCTCTGTCGCGTGAACAACTTCTTTCTGAGCATTTAGCTGAAAACCGCACAACTGCGTGGTGTAAGGTTGCAAAATTAGTGCCGTAATCTCTGTGCAGTTTTTCGGACCATCCTGAATACTTAATACAAATAATTATGTGTTCCCTTCATGCAGATTCTGAATGATGGTAAACATACTACCTGGTAACACAAGCTCCTAAAACGTTCTATACACATGCCTGCCATAAATACGTTTTATGCAAACTGGTAAGATATGCAATAGAACATGCATATGCAACACCCACAAACCACACCCACCACTGACAGTATAATTAACACAATCAAATGTAATGCTAAACACTGACAACTATCAAGCTTAATCACTTCTACCCTGACTTGTATAGTGATATGCAAACAAACAAAAATATATCACCAAATAGTCAACAATAATGGAGATGGAGAACTGTTTCGATCGATGTAATAAACAACTTTGGTAACTCAAATAATAACAAAGAAAATGAGACTCCTGCAGTTACACCAAGTATTCAACATCTGTCAGTAATGTAATGTACACGAGTAACAATTTTGGCACTATTATCACAAGAATATGACAAAGTAACATAAATCTGTGAAAGACAACATTAAACATACAAAGAACGAGATGGTAAATTTGCATAACTTGCATATAATAACACAAATCACTAACACTATCCAGAAAAAAGTAACTCTCCTTTACGCAAATGATGAAATCACTAAACCACAACAGAAAACAAATCTACAGAAAAATAACTTTGAACATCATCTCAATAATAAGAAAAATTTCTCCAAAACATTAACAACATTATCAGTTCCTTTGGTTGCAATGATAAAATGTGGAAAAACAACATTTTGATTTTTCTTTAAACTCAAACGTTTTAAAATCAAATCAAACTTTAGACAAATTGCTCTTAATGTTAATGAAAATCTGCATCTATAAATACTATATAAAAATCAGCAGTGACATAAAAAATACGCTGTTACTTTGGCTACGCATCATACAACAACGTTCCTTTAGTGCTGCAGGGGTAAGCATCTGTCAATAAGTATTAAAAACTGTGATTTTAATTTTCAGGCATTAAAATTTAAAAGTAATTTAATTGTAACTATTTTAAAATCAACTTTCAAATATATTAAGAAAAAAATTCTCTGAAATACAGCATGGCCAATAAAAAACGTGGCACTTTACTTTTGTCCATATCTTTGTCAATTATTGACTGATTTTCAAAATTCTTTCACTGGTACACTCTGTGGACAATTTGCAATAATGCGGCTATTATACACTGTGTCTCAAAAAAACCGGACCCCTATTACATTTTGAAATAACTCCAACAAACTGTGCCTAATAATAATAATGATTAGCTGAGAAAATCGTCAAAAGGTACTCAATATTGTAGTGTGTTACGGGCTTACGATATTTCATAAAACAGGGTACCAGCTTAGGTTAGATGTGGATGAACTGAAGCAGCGCTTGGTGGAGGTCTGGTCTGGCCTAAGGCAGACCGTTGTCGATGACGCAATCGACGAATGGAGAAGACGTCTCCGGGCCTGTGTTTGAGTAAAGGGACAGCACTTTGAACATCTGCTGTAACTTCTGACTATGATGTTGCTAATCA
>Ga0056128_1009811_pt1 | contig 11973 bp, 6 predicted proteins | sample WorMetLIZISLAND2_FD_71113 | JGI IMG/M metagenome (GOLD analysis project Ga0056128, IMG submission 71113) | Marine gutless worms symbiont microbial communities from Max Planck institute for Marine Microbiology, Germany - Olavius geniculatus... ... | reverse complement strand
GTCCTCTACGGCCCGCAGTGCAGCCGGCAAACTGTTCCAGACTCGTGGGCCGGCGACGGCGAATGATCTGTCACCGAGCCGTGTCCTTGTCCTCGGCACAGTACAAGTGACAGAGGCGGCAGAACGTAGTCTGAAAGGTCATATGCCACTTCCTATTGGTGACTAATAGTAACTTTGGCCGTATTTCACCGTTTCCGAGATATGGCCAGTTTTCCGTTGAAAAACGCACATCTATCTTACCCCCGTACATTCAACCCCGAATTTGAAAATCGCTCAAAATTTGCTTGCCTAGGTTTATGACACAAACAAGGCTAATTATTCGTGTAAAAAATTTTCCTTTACGACCTACTGCTTAGCCACAATACATCTGTTAAAGACAACAGATAGACGGACGTCATCCGTACCAATAACTCGACCGTTACTTAAAAATACGGTCGGCTAAAAAGAAATGAAAGCCGCGCGCTCCGGCTTCCATTTTATTCCATTTATTTCGCTCTGTACGCATCTTTAATCGGGCGATTAATGATTAAAAAATAATAAAAATTCAGGCGCTATAATTTCGTTTAACTAGGTCAAAAACACTATTGTACAACAATACCAGTCTAGGCCTAAGCATCTAAAATAATATCAATCGTCTGCTTTTCCTGAAACCCTCAAATTAACATTTTTATAGTTTGTCTAAAATGGGTTAAAAACTTCAAACCTCGCAATGATTGTGTCTCAGTGAGAGGTAATAGTTCAGTAACCAGGGTTCCCACTCGTTTACTGACACAGGGCTCCCAGGAGCAAGAAGTGAAACTTCAGGACCCAATGTTTACAAAATTTCAGGACAATTTCAGGACATTTTGTCGATTTTACGAGGCTCAAGACACAGAAAATGCACGTTTTTCTGTCCTCATAAATGTTATTCATTGAATCAGATCAGTATTGCAGTCATAAAAATGTCCACAGGCCAAACTGTCAACAAGATCAAGTGACCTGTAATTGTAAAACTACAGAGTAATTAACTCAAATAAAATTTAGCAAGTTGGAATAAGTTACCATTAGCATTAGAACTGATTTTTCCCTCCATTAATTAGAATTAAAATTAGATGATGCTAATTCATTAAAATTATTGTCAGAAGCGACATGGGGTCTGATATTATTTCAGTAAATATACAAGTACTCTGTGCAATACTGCAAAGTTTTTTAAAATACAATTTCGCAAACTTTCTACCCCCACCCCAACCCACTTTTTATCCTACAACGCCTCTGACACGATTAACATTTCACTCCGTGAAACGGATGTGACAGACAAACAGACCACACTACGGCAACAGCTGCTGCAATAGCCAGCATCTCAGCAGTGCCGCCTAACTAATAAGATCAAACAACGCAACACGGCAGAGTTTTTTTAAACAAAAACATTTTAGAATCACTCAACTGCAACAGTTGTTCGCTTTTTGCCAAGGTCTAAACATTCACGGGCTTCCAGTTGCAGAATGGCAAAAGAACAGCGGCGGGAAAATACCTTTTCCCACTTTATACTTTTACGACATTCCGTGTTACAATACACAACAGCATATTAAGACAAACTGACACACAGAATAGTATACACATAAAACCAATTTTTTAAAAATACTGCAACTTAACAGACTAGATGCAAACACTTTTGTCTCAGTAAAACTGTCAAGTCAAACAACAAAACCTGCATCAATATTTTTGAGGCTCAAATAGAAATTTTAGAAGCGGATTTCTTCAGGGACGGGTGGCAACTGAAAGCACACGAATTGTATTGCACCTGAATAACAGCACCGTCTTCCACATAAAGATCACAATAAACGGAATGACAAACCAAAATAGCATGAAATTAAGTGTTTATTAAGCATTTATACACTGTGTCTCAGAAAAAAATGTCACACTTTCTATTTTTGTGATACCAGTATCTTTGTCAGATTTCATCCGATTTTCTAATTCTTGGTAGAAACATACCTGTAGGAAATTTTTAAAATAACATGTACATCACCGAATTCACGTCGCGTTTTATACATTCGCTCTTGCATAGCTTTGTAAACTGTGTAAATTTTTTGCTATAATTACATGATAGTTTTCTAATGTAAAAATTTGACTTTCCTGTGGAGACTTCATATTTGATGCTGCAGGCCCATGCCATAAAAATCGTTGCAAGATTTTGCAAAGTACAGTATGAACATACGAATTGAGACATAGTGGGCTGCGTACCTCTATTTCAAATTTCCTAGGAGTATCTATCTTTCTGCCAAAAATTGGCAAAATTAGACGACATCCGAAATAACAAATATATAAAGGGCGACTTTTTTCCAGAGACACAGCATATTTACTTTGTCCACACGACACACTTTGTACTGAGCACATCACGTAGTGAGTGAGTAGGATTTAACGTCCCGCCCGACACGTAAGTATAGGTCATTTCGGGGACGGCCTTTGCAGGCAAAATTGCACAAACAGATAATAACGGAACAAAAAGTTTAACCTTTACAGAAAGTTTAACCTTTATGAAACACAAAATACGAAAAAACGCCGGAAACCTAAAATTGTAAGAACTGCCAATAATAATTGTGCATATGTATCAAAAATTACAGTTCTAATAATCTTCCCTGTTTTCCTCCGGACAGTCATCAATCTCAAAATGCTGTCTACTGGAGAACAGGGGATGCACATCACGTACAAAAACACAAATTGTATAAAGTAACAAAACGCAACGTCAGTCAAATTGTCAACATTGACTGTACCATCTTGTTTACAAGATCAAAAATATACAATAACAATAAGGTGAAAATTGAAAATGTAACTGAAGCCACAAAATGCTCCGTTCCGATCACTGTGCATAAACTGAAAAAAGTTCTGGAAGTTTCGTTCACACAAACTTTTACTTTCAGAAGTGCTAGTTCCAACTGATTTTCGAACCAACCTTTTAAAATTACACACATTTATGACTTGCACAATAGTTCGTGCTGCTTAAAACAGACATAACAATCAAATTTTGCCGTAAAAATATGGATGGTTTTAATCCTAAATAACGATAATTTCATTAATGTTGGGGAGCAAATTTCCAGTCACTTTCGCAAACAGGAGCAAATTTTCGCGAGAATGAAAGTTCCATAACTTGCAGAAATTAACTTTCACGGAACGACACCCAATCTAACGGACATTAACTCTGAAAACATGAGGCCAAAAAACAAAAAGTTGTGACTGAGTTGTTCTCTAATGAAAACAACTAGTTGTTTTCTAACATCACCATGCAAAAATCCTATTTCATGTAATAGCAACATTAACAGAAACTGATTAAATCAACAAAGTCACATGGTGAGCCAAGAAATTCGCCGTTTTTTTGTCATCATATATTTTCTTTTCATTTTCAACAGAAATCACACCAAGCACTTACAACAAACGTGTCAACACTCGTGCAAAACTGACGAGATACATACGTGGAAAATAAAATGCTGAATATCAGCGACATAAACACGTTGAAAAAGCAGAGAACAAGAGAAGCAATTTGCAAACAGACTGCTGCAAATTTCCAGCAGAAGAGACCACCGGTGCTCAAAATTTCAATTTCGGCCCTAACGTCTTTCAAAATGGGGATGTTCATCCCTAAATTTTGTATTGTTGGAAAAAATAAACTCAAATAAGAAAAAACTTGAGGGGTAGCAGCAATTGCCTTCCCACGCCCACCCGCCCTTTCACAATGCCACTGATAAACACATTCTAGCTAGGGCCTCCAATACCGACGCTGTTCAGCAATACCGGTATTTCGGTATTCAAGAAAGGCAATACCGTTATATCGGTATTGATACTGTATTTCGTTCAATGACGCTGTTAACGAGAACATTTTAATCTGACTGGCAGAAGACAGGCAATAAGCAGTTGTAAATATTAACTCCATAGTGTATCCTTTATTATGGAAATACTACTTGACTTATATATCCGTAATGAAGTCACTTAATGATTTATCTGACGTTAAGTGTTCGAAGAAAGTTAGTGACTGACGTACGAAAACATAGGCCTAATGTGTTAGTGTTATCTCCCAGCGACGAGCACAGCTCAGAGCACAGAATCCCTCAGCTGCGAATGCTCTTTCTGCTTCTACGGACGTTGCTTTGAGGGTCATTAAGTAGGCCTAGGTAGTCAAATGCAAGCTTACTATTGGCGCAAAATGACTGTGACTCAGTGACCCTTGCTGTTCGCGGCCTCTCTCACTAGACGGATGTTGGTTAGTCAGGCGACACTGCAACTTCATCCAGCATTCTAAGTTCCCAACCGCCAACGCGTCCTTAGCAGCATGCAATGCAGTCTGCACTCTTGAGTACAGCCTACATGATGCACGGACGGCGACTCGTAGGCCTACGTCGTACAGCAGTACGCCTACTTTCACCCGCTAAACAAAAGATCACAGATTGCACAGCTGATGACTTCTAGAATTGCCGATACTGAAAACTACCAACGGTACTGAACAGTGCAATACAGTATCAATACCGATGCCATTTAGACCGCTATCCCGGTATGAGATACATTTGAACACATAGAAAGCAATGACTGGAGATGCAAAGAGTAATACGGAACGATGATCCAGCACCGATAAGGCCAGAAAATGTCACACTGCTGTCTGATATTCTCTGCTGCCTTTGCGTGAAACCAACGCTTGGCCAAACATGCCAAACATATCTAAGTCCACCTCTGCTGTGAAAAAAAGAAAATCACAGACTTCTACATTCAGTTCAGTTAAATGCAACGCACAAATGAAAAAAAAACAATACTGTCCATATTCAAATACTACACGCTGACAACTTTATTCAACCAGAAGCTATCAGAGATCTCAAACCTCTGCTGAGAATCAGGTTGCCTGCGACTTGGCGATTGCAGCAGAGCTAATAATGCATCTCGGGTATTCTCGCATTTCCAAAAATTTCATCCGAGTTATCGTGAAAAAATTCCCGACTCTGAATTCAGCAACATTCTCCACCCCTGAATAAAAATCACCAAAATCCATCCATAACTTGCTGAAGTACTCTGTAAAGTGTCGGCTTACACCCTAGTTCTTCACGGAAAAGTATTCCGGATAATAATCCGAGTCGCCACCAAAATTTGACCACTTCCATTCTGGGCCATACCCCGCCCTCCACAAAATTTCACCGAAATCTGCTCACAATTTTTACGCACAACGGCAGGTACTTCTAAAGCGCGTCTTAGCCATTGCGCTTCTGTCTATCTGTCACACGGGCAGATCAGTCAAAAGCGGTGCAAGCTAGGATCACCAAATCTTCACCATCGGCTGCGTGGGAGACTATAGTTTCAGGATCCATAAAGCTTTTTCACAAATTCGAAAAGCTCTGAGCGAGGGTGGTAAATGAGAGAGGGGTGGGAAAATTTGCGATTTTAAGCCCTCTAGCGAGTGCAAAAGAAACATTGTTGCTAAAATAAGTGAGCTTTAGACTTTCTCCACACTGGGCTTTCAAACATACACTGCTGTTGCATGTTCCCCTTTGTGCTAGCTGGGCTTCTCTTGTTGATTAATCCAACCAACAGAGTCAAAAACATTACCCTTTTCTTTGATTTGGCAGAAGTAATCGCAGCAGGACTAAAGTATGAAACATTCAAAAACATATGCCACATTAATGCAAAAACACAAACTTACCACCAAACGGAACGCAAAAACCTGACTACTCGAAACTATCATCAACAAGTAAGCAATACGAAATCAGCATGACCACTTCCAGCACTGGGAAATTCCCAGACATTTCCACAAAACTTCAAAGTATTCTTAGCCACATTGCGACTACACGTCATGAAGACATAATAAGGCCTAAAAATTCATGTGCTTCAAGTTATAATGTGGCAACAAAATAGGGAACGAAGAGAGAACAATTGTTCCTTTTCAAAAATTTCTATTTCATGTACATCCGTGTAATATTGCACAACAGCTTGTAAAAGTCAAAGTGGCACACTGAATAGTACTCATGAAAACCAAAGTAAAAATACTGCAACATAACTGACCAGCTGCAAACAATTTTGTTTCAGGAAAAAACCTTTAAAGCAAACGAAAACAAACTTCACTTAAAAAAGTGCAATAAAAGTTTAAGAAATGGAGGTTTTCAGGGAAGGATGGCAACAGGAAACACCTGAATTTCTTTTACCCCTGATGAAATGTAACAGCAGCTATAGCAACAAGCCATAACAGAAACAACGATGCAATGTGATGCAGCAAAACTACGCTATCAAAAGTATTATGCTGTTACTATAGTAACAGATACGGATGTTGTCCCAGACATGAATTCTACACTGTAGTTCTCCCTGACAAGATATTTCCCGAAAAAAAAACAACTTTTGGCCAATTCCGTGCTAACTTTTCCTCCAAGACAGATGTCAGATTCCCTTTCCCAACATTTCCCAGTTCTGTAGAAAAGTGGTCATCCCTTGCAAAGTCGTCAAAGGTCAAAAATAAAGCAGAATCAGCTGAGATGTAACAACTGTCAAATAGTTTGAATCACAAGTCCTTTCAGCGTTTCTTCTGGCGAATTTTCCCCAGCGACCGGTAATTCATTGGTATCGGCCTCTGCTTCTTTCTTCCAACCTAAACCAACGACAGTAGGTAACGTTAAACAAAATGAGGCGACATTTTTAAACTAAAAGCAATTGAACAATAAACACCTCAAACTGAAAAGATAATGTTGAGGGAGAATTTTGCAAATCTAACTAACTTTCCCTGAAATTTTCAGGCAAATCTGTAAATCTGGTCCTGTGACCTTAAAATTCAGTATGGTTCTAGAATTTGTAGACTGTTGAGTTGGCTGTCGTTCATGCAAAATTTCATCAAGCTAAGTGCAGCGGTTCATGAGTAATTGTGGTTCACAAGAAAAAAAATCAGCCAGAAACAATATTATCATTGCTACCAATAGTAATGGAAAACATAAGCAAAACAGATACTAATACCGTTTACACAATCGAGCAAACATTGATCTAGCTCGACAAGCTATGGTAATTAGCATGCTAATTAGGAGGGTAAGCGATTGGTAATTGGAAGGCATATATAGCACGTGATCAGCTGTGGGCTAAACGTAGGCCTACATTTGAGCCAGGGGGTGGGGTTCCATCAGGACAGCTTGATGTTTGCTCGATGTCTGCTTGATCATGTAAACGGGGTATAACTGAGACACCCAACAAATACTGCGTCGAGGAGAAAAGTGTGAATGGTTGCCGCTATCACAAAATAGGACTTACTCAACTTAAGAATCAACGGTAAATGAAGACCTGGCTAGCAATGATATACCTGCTGCCACTCGGGTGAGTCCGGGTCCGGATCTGCATTTGGACTTGTTCTGTTCTGTGCACCTTCATTATCCATAGATGGTGTGCCATCTACAATGCACATTCCGTTATTCCAAAATAACCCAAACTTCTGACACATTTTTGAGCAAAACTTGAGAATCTGCTATTTCGACATATTTGTTAATGGTTATGACTGCACTAAATTTACAACATAGAAAAATAAGATAGATGCAGATCTCCAATAATGTAAGTCCAGAAAACATTCGAAAAGCAAATTGAAAAATTCTTACGAAAAACTGAAGAAATAAAAGTTGTCAGAAAAAAGTTAAGAAGAACTCTGCATCCTGAGACTAATTAAGATTGGTAGCTGTTAAACTTTCTTATTTACGTACTTACTAAGTCTTATTTATTGCGTAGATCATGCTGAACCTCTCTATGATGCCAAAATGATGATGACGAAAACCTAAAAATCGCTGTAATTCCAGTTGCAATAAAACAAAAAAGTACATATAAGAATAAGAAGAAAAAAAATGATTTCTGTATATTTGTGTATAATATCACGCAACAGCTAACAATAATCAAAGTGACTCACTGAATAGCACCCATGAGAATTGAAGTAAAAATAGCCCGATGCCACATAGCAGACCAGATGCAAACAGTTTTGTTTCAGCAAAAACTTTCAAAACAAAAAATGCATTGCACTGAAATTGATTTGATGGGGGTGCAATACCAATTTTAGGAATGGACAGCAACTGGAAGTAAAGGATTATCATACAACTGACGCTGACGATGAATACACACCTCTGCGCGAACATGGAGTGGTCATCTCGGCGAAAGTGTCGAGCGAGTCAGCGCCGAATCTATTAACGACACTCGCCAATGTGGAATGGTTACTGGCCGACTTGGCACGGCGAGCCTTCCGGCCGTCCATCAGCACAGAACGTGGCACGTTTCCGGTCCAAGGTGACGGCGGTGTGGCGCTGGTTGCAGTAGAACGAGGGACATTGGTCGAAGCTGCTGCTGCTGCAGCTGCACTGGCCGGTCTCTTCATCCCACCATCACTGGAGCTGCGCCCTAACGATGACAGCGACGTTGACGATCTGTAACAAGTCCAAAGTAATTCAAATGAAAAAAGCAGAATTGCTAAACTATGCTCCACCTGATGAACCTGGGGCAGCTCGATAATTCAAAGATTCAATAATCTGAAAATTTGATAGCACGGGGGTTCGATAGTCCAAAAGTTTATGGTTCTTTGCTATAAACTTCTACGCGTTGACTCAATCTCCACATTTCCTCTTGACTAAAAGCAGGGTTACGGTTAGGGTTAGAGTTAGTGAAAATGATTGTTGCAGTACACACCTTCACTTCAGTCTATCAAACCTTTGGATTAAAGATACACAACCGTGGTAGATCATGCAATTGCATGTTGCTGCTTGGGTTCGACCAACCAAATCTCCGCTTCCAATGCGGGTTACAGGCCACCATCTAATGCAGTGTAACATTAAATCCCACAAATGTAGCTGCATATCAAATAGCATCAAAAGCTGTCGAATAGTTCAAGCAGAGCACAAATGTGACAGATGACGGACCACGTTACGAAGCAATGCATAGCAATAGCCATAAATTGCTAGCACCGCAAAAAGCGATTCTGCCTTCACAGTCAACCTAACACAGTCATACTGTCAGACGGGACGTGGGACCACCAAGCAGTCGAACTGATGCACGAGTCGAGCTCACGATTCAGAGACAACTTACCTCTTCCAGCGACTGTCAGTGGCTCTACAACAGGGAAATCAAATCTCTTACCACAGCACTTTTACCACCGAGAAAAAGTAGCTGTGGTCTATATGCTTAAACTAAAATATCCGTATTTTGTATTACTTCTGCTATTGGCTCTATGCTGGTAGAATAACAATACTAAATGCTCACTGCCACAGTGATATTGCACAGCTGCCAACCTGGTTTTTGACTGTTTGCTTGGCTAAAAAATAGCACCCCAGTTACTGCTGTCCTGTGAAATGCTCACACTAAATTTGGTTTTTCTACACGTCATCATTTTCATGTTATGAACCTGTACAGAACAGACAGACGGATGAACAGGCCAGACCTGATGTGCAGCCTATTACGACAACCACAAAATAATGAGATTTCCATAGCACCATTAGGCCGTGATTTCAGACATGCAGATGGCAGGTCATGCCAGTTAGTCTATGTTAATACCAACTAAATGCAGCAAAATTAACCAAATTTACCAAGTATCGTGTGGTATATGAACTGAAAAATTTGGAGTGAAAATATTCGTGCATTACACGTATAATGTGACTTTCATGCTGGCATATTTTAATTTGGCTCAGCCTATGGATGTAACTGCAATTACAGTCACCTGTCTGCTGATGATCTTCTGCTATCCAGACAGTTTGCAGTAGCACCATTGGCGTCTGGATCGCCCATAGAGGTCGCTGAGACTTGGTCAGTACCACTACTGGGCAACGGCTGACTGACAATTGCACTGGCCGATGGTAGACCCTGCTCCGCACGGATCTTCTGGAGCAGCTTCAGCTCGTGACAGACAGCAAACCGGAGCATCAGAGGGTTGGCTGAGTACAGCGGATACTGCTTGACGATCAGCGCCGTCACCTGCTGGGTCAGCTGCGGATTCTCCTGCAGGATCCTCTCCATCTCCGCCAGATCCGCCATTCCAGAGCCGAGAGCCGCGGTGGCACCACCAGACTGCGGGACCACAGGTGGCAAAATTACTGGTGCCGCGGGATGCCCGCCTGTGATGTTGACATTACTGGCAACATTGGCTGATGGAAAAACCCCAGCTGCGGATCTATCCGAAGTCGAACTGGATGCCGTCGCTGCTTGCTTCGGCTGTGGGAAATTTGACAAAAATACTGAAGAAGGAGTGCCGATGAATGATGGCACATTACTGGCAGCAACACTAACGGCCGAAAAACTAGCTGTGGAGTTGACCGAACTAGACCACCTGACTGACTGCAGAGGCTGCTGTGAAGATGGCAAAAATCCCCGAAAACTGACCGCTGTACCATCCGATACACTACCAGTGACACTGCTTGGAAATCTGGGAATGGACTTCACTGGACTGGTGGCCATGGATCCTGGTGGCATCTGGCTGAGTGTGGAATTTGGCACATCGGTTGCAGGATTGATGGTGGAACGATCGAACATGGAATGTGCGCCATCTGAAATGGAGAACAACCAAAAGTGTTAAAGGGAGTCGACAAAAAAGGCTGTGTGGAACTGTGTACACAGTACTCCATGAGAAGCCATCCCAGAGTATCAACTGCCATATGTGATCACTCAATGTCACTTGCCACCCAACACGGGTGAATGGGTCCAAAATAACCCCAGTCAAGCATGATGATACTCGATTTACCTACCCCGAAATGATAAAATGCTCAGATGATTTTGGTGGTGCCGTAGCAAGATAGTTAACATGTCTACAGACAGTCGTCCATCCAAGCAGTAAAAACTTTGCCCAACAACGAGTCAAATCCACTGCCCAGTATTCATAAGTCCATTTCTAACCATTACGCCGCCAAGCTGCCAACAATTCCAGAGTAATCCAAATTCAGAAACCAACAAGGTGACTATTCCAGACAAATTCAAATTTCCAAGCTTCAGAATTTGGTCCTTTGTCACATAATTTCTATTTTCGTGGAATTATGTGGTTATGACTGTATTGCAACTTTCACAATTTAAAGTTACAACTTATGACTCACCGAACCGTAACCATACATTAGTACAACTGCTGAAACATGACACATCAGTAGCCCATTTAAGCTGATCCAATGTTATTTAAGCTTACGTTAATAACTACAGTATAACAAGAAATCTGAGCTAATACTCATGAGACGTGCGAGAGCCTATAGCAGTTCCTGTTTGCAAGTAATCTGGGTCTATCTCCATCCACTTCATCGCAAATCACTCTTTTGCAGCCAAAAATCACCAAAAAATCACTAAAAACCCTACTTTTAGAGCTCAAGGTCAATCAAGGTCATCGATGTTGACAATCGTAAAAAGCTCGCCGCCAGTGCTTTTTATGTTAAGCAGCATGTCTGTGCCTATCTGAAACCATTTTTATGCACGAAAGCAGTTACTGCTTTCAGCACGTCTTAGACATCGCAATTCTGTCTGTCTGTCCGTGCGTCACACGGGTGGATCAGTCAAAAACGGTGCAAGCTAGGATCACCAAATCTTCATCGTCGGCTGCCTGGAAGACTCTAGTTTCAGGAATTGTAAAACTTTCCCATAAATTCGAAAGGGGTCACCCTGAACGAGGGCGTTAAATGAGAGAGGGGTGGGCAAAATTTGTGATTTTTAACCAATAAGTCACTGTATCTCAGTAACGGTGCGAGATAGGGCCTAGGTTACTATTAATCACTTATAGGAAGTTGTACACTGGCTCTCGATTGGCGCCGAATTCAACTACCATGAATGACCATGAATGCCAAAATAGGGGGTTTTATGGATTTTTTGGCGATTTCGGGTTGCGAAACACATCTATATCATTCACAAGGTGGTGCCACAGAACTATCGTTATGTGATCCAGATAGAGAATTTGGTATTTGTATATTAACTTAGCATGAACACCCCAATTTTCAGCTAAACTACTGAACCGGAACTGCTATAGGCTTTCGCGCGTCTCGTGAGCATTAGCTCAAA
>Ga0056128_1009810_pt1 | contig 11974 bp, 14 predicted proteins | sample WorMetLIZISLAND2_FD_71113 | JGI IMG/M metagenome (GOLD analysis project Ga0056128, IMG submission 71113) | Marine gutless worms symbiont microbial communities from Max Planck institute for Marine Microbiology, Germany - Olavius geniculatus... ... | reverse complement strand
ATCTTATACACAGCCAAAGTTATGACCGTTTTAATAATTGTTTAATTTTCCCCATAGGCCCCATTGTAATTTTTTTGAATTTTTTGAATAAATACGTTAAATATTAATTTCAAATTTTTTTAACCCCCAAAAGGCACATCCTTCGCGAGACCCCGTCGTTTGAGCCATCGTGCGCAAAAATCAGCTGAAGGGTCTGACCTGTAGGTGAGTTTCTGAAAAAAAGGTATATAGCTACAAAAAATTTTGCGTATATTTCACCCATTTGCCGGGAAGCCCCCTTGGAGGGATTTGCATGAAATTTTGCATGAGGGGTCATCTCGCCGACGTAATCAATCGTGCTAAATTTTATCTCAATCGGGTCAGGGGTTTTGATTCTGTGGGGGGTTGAATTTTTGGCTTTCCCGTAAGAAAGAGAAGTCGCCGTTAACACAGGGCTTGAACTACCGTTCAGCCTGTGATGTGCGTTGCCTGGAAACAAAAGGCCGTCCCAAAAATGACCTATACTGTGTCAGGCGAGACGTTAAACCTCGCTAATTTGTGTGCATTTGTAGTTTGTTTAATAATGTTCACAATTCTTTGCCTTTATGGCACTATTTCTCTGTATTTTGCCGTGCATAACTAGAATTTTACAAATATATACTGGTACGAATTAGTTTTTTTTTTTGCAATAAAATATTTTGTTAACCTGGCATGGTCTTTGTGTTTTTGGTGAATACTGCAAAGGAAACATTTTCCTTCTTCTGGTGCAAATAAACACAGTCGGAGGATCAAATTTCAGAAAAGTGAGCTGATTAACAAAGGCTGGGAGGAACAAGTGCTCGGATTCCACACTTTGAATGTGAATTTTAGCAGATCTCGACCGCATCATGTGTGTTAGCATAATAGCGTAACAGCTGTAGTGTGGTGTGCATGCTGTGTGCAGGTGAACCTAGCAGCTAGTGAAGAGCGATGTGCTGAAAAGAACGCTCAAATCAGCACCTGTGAGGCGACCATCACTGATAACCTGGCTCAGATCGAAGCAGCAAATACTAAGATACGCCAAGATGAAACACTGCGCCGTAAACTGCACAATACCATCCTCGAACTAAAGGTTCATTAGCAAGTTGCAAGTAGTCTACCGTCATCTCTTGTCACAGTGTTTTACATGCAACAGCAGCTACTGCTGTAGCACTTCTTAGCCATCGCAATTCTGTTTGTTCGTCCGTCTGTCTGTTACATGGGTGGATTAGTCAAAAACGGTGCAAGCTAGGATCACCAAATCTTCACCAACGGCTGCCTGGAAGACTCTAGTTTCAGGAGCCATAAAACTTTTTCATAAATTTGAAAGGGGTCACCCCAAACGAAGGTGCTAAATGAAAGTGGGCGTAGGAAAAATTTGCGATTTCTAGCCGATACGGCGTGTGCAGAGCGAGACAGGTCATGCCCTCTGGTGAGCACAAGTAAAACACTATAGATAATTAGCCGCCAGTCGTCTGGCACCCTCTGGCGACTGATTTTGTTTTACTGGGCTTTTTTTGAAACTGTAGCCAAAAGCCGTACTCATGAAGTCACTAGCGTACGACGGTGCACCACTGTTGCGCGTTCCTCTTTGTGTTAGCACGGCTTTTTCTTGTTAAACACTGCTGTTAGCTGGGCATCAAGACATGTGGCAGATTTATGCGGAATCAAAAAGTTGTTGTTCTCATGACCTTAAAGTCGGCTGATTTAACTAAAACAAGTAGTCGAACGATATGCCGGTGGTGTGCACATTATGGTATATGTTGCAGATTTTCAATTGAGGCATTTCATAGTCACATGCTGTGCAGTTTATGGGGACATTTTTTACTAAATGTGTGAAGTTTGTGGGCAACAGCAACTAGAATATATATATTTCTGTGCAGAATTATACTGCTACATGTGGTATTTTTGGGGGAATTTTGTTAAAATTTTGTTGCTTCAACAATTATTGCAGATTAAGGTAGATCACTCAATAAGAAACTTAAGATATTGCAGGTGCATGCAGAGTGGTTTTTGGTGGCTGTTGATGTATGCACTTGCTACGTATTGTCATTCTGATTACTATGGGGAATATGAGGATTATTTGTAATGTTTTACTGTTGGTGATTTGCTTCCAGGGTAACATCCGTGTATTCGGTCGCGTCAGGCCTCTGGTTGGTGACGAGACCATCGGAAACGGAGGAGAGATTTCTCACATTCACTTTCCAGATGACGATCAGTGTACACTGGAGCTGGAGAAGCTGGCTGATGTCAATGCAAATGAGGTGATAGTTGTTGGCTGTTGTATGTTTTTTAGTCGGCCATACTAATGGTTGCGCATATGGTACGATGTGTTGTCTGTCCATTTGTCTATCTGTCATTTGTAGCATATGTACTGTGCCTAAATGGTACATCGTAGGGGTCAAAGATAGTATCGTTGGAATGGATAGGGCATTGGTGAATTTCTGTAGGCTGTCAACCATATCGCTATCTATCTGCAACAGTTTGACTGCAATTTGCAATCCAAGTATTTGAGGGCGGTGCCAGCAGGTTACATTATATTGGAAGTTAAGCAAGTAAGTAAGAAACTGTTTACATCTGCCAGCTTTTGATTTCGCACCTGTAATCCCCAATAAGTTGCTAAAGCGATCACCAAATATCGTTGAAAAATATTATTCCTAGGCGGAGTTATTAATTGTTAAATATTGATAACAAAATATCGCCATTACGAATATGGCGTTGCGCAAGAAAACCACAAAAATCCTCTGTACATTTGCATAACTTTAACAAACAACATCAGATTCTAGCAAAAGTTTTACGTCAACAACGCGTCATCCACTGTCTATCAAAGCACCGAATTTCAGTTAAATCTGCTAACATAAACAATAGTTACAGTGGCTTTTGTGAGGTCACCCCAAAATATGAAGTGTCCAGCATTAAACCGTCGTTTGTTTAATCCTGACAGTGTCCACGGCTTGCTGGGAAATTCTGTGATAAACTTTTTTTGCACCATACTCTTACTCTTGTCTCATCAACTTAATTAAAACATGCTTGTCTGCATGACATATCATTTTGTTATTGGGTACGTTATTTTGGTTGCGCCAACAAACGTTACTTACGATCGAGCGACTGCAGTATGTAACGCCATATTGGTATCGGAAATATTTTGTTATCAATATTTAACAATTAGCAACTCCACCAAAAAAATAATATTTTTCAACGAACTTTGGTGATCCATTCACTATTGGGGATTAAGCGCACAAAATTTTATTCACATTCGTTCCTGTTTGACATTTTTATTGTACGATGTCTAGGGGGTTATTTTTTCGGACACGGTGTATATTACTGATGCCAACTGGCTGGTTTGTTATGTAGAGCTTGGCTGCTTCTCGCAAAGGTACAAACAACAAATATGAGTTCAAGTTTGATCGAGTATTCAGTCCTGCAGCATCACAGGCTGAGGTGTTTGAAGAAATCTCTCAATTAGTGCAGGTCAGACTTGATTACCTGTCTCTTGATATGCAGCCGATGATTGTCCGGTTTGGCGTGTAACATGGTAAATATGCATATTTATCATGTTACACACTAAACCAGACAAAAATACACTTACGTTTTTTGGTCTTAACCACTTATTGCATATGTGTTTCGTAAGTGGTGATTAATCTTAATTGGTAATGTTGTTAGTCACATAAACAAAGTTATTCAATGCCGGGCTCGGTTAGTACTTGGATGGGTGATCATCAGCAGGCAGGTAAACCATCCTGGTATGTAACCAGTCACCCAGGTCAACTCAGCCTGGCCATCCCTCCATTGGTAGGCTCACTGAGTACCGGGTACCAGCAAAAGCTGGTAGGTAAACAAGCATACCATGCGATGCACCAGTGTTGTCGACAAGACGAAAAAAATGATTAGCAGTTACACGCGGTCACTGCTACACAATTCTGAAATTAAGTAGCAATGTCTCGCAATCGATTAGCAGTTCTGTATCGGCAATATATCTGTACAAATTTTGTAGGAGTATTGACAATATGGTTAATGTTTCTCATTAATAAAAAGGAAAGAATACAGATCAAAGTCTTTGTTGTGCAATATACACTGAGCTGTAGTGATAGTACACAGTGTAGTTGACAACTTTATTTGCATAGTAGAAATTAAACAGTGTTTAAAAACAGTCTAAAATACCACCAGAATTCAAAAATAAAACGACTCGTGTCAGCAACAGTAACTAAACATGTTGTCAAATGCACGATGCTGTTGTGCAGGTAATTGTGCCTAAGCCTAACCCTAACTCACAAGTATACAACATACCACAGACATTGGTTTAATGCCCTAAGAATCAGTTCTGAATGCTAACTGCGGCCGTATTTACGGTTGCAGTACATTAATTTTGTCAAATAGTGTTTTGAGGTTTTGTTTACAAGTTGCCCCATCGGTGTGATGCCCCAGTTTTGGGGCCCTGCCGACTAACTATTCAGATCCAGATGCCATAGACTATTTAGTATTTAATAAATATTTTTAAGTAAGTAATTAAGTAGGTTATTTTATAGCCATAGACAGGCTAGCATAGTGAGCTGTCGTAGATCGAACTTTAATTCATTGTCATTCAACGATTGAAACTTATTATCAAATATTTTTTAGCGTTATTTGTAAACATGAATGCAGATGATTTTGTCGCACTTTTTATTTTATACTGTGACACAAAATTGATCTTGTATCGCAAGGCATTAAATAATGTGTCGCAAATGACGATGTGATACCGCTTATTGGCAACACTGCGATGCACTGGCCCCATACTCGTGTCTCGGAGTGTAAACTGGTGTCTGGCTGAGAGCTAAGGAAATGAATATCAGCGTTGCTCTTTGGTCTTTAAGGCTCAGGAGGGACTTTATATTTTATCTTCACTGTGTGCGCTTGTGTGCATTTGCAGAGTGCGCTGGATGGCTATAACATATGCATTTTTGCATATGGTCAGACAGGATCTGGCAAAACGTTCACAATGGAGGGTCCAAGTGTTGATGCTGACAGTGAGGATGTTGGAATGATTCCACGGGCAGTCACTCAGGTGTTTGATACTGCCGAACAGCTGACAGATAAAGGATGGCAGGTAAACTGCACTTCTGTTACACATATTTCCATTCCTTACTGCATGAAGCAACTTTCTTCGACAGAAGGCACAAATGATAAAAAACGAAAGCATAGCTTACATTATTTTACCTGAAGTCCTCATTGGGCGAAAGTTGCTAATTACACGCAGAGGTAAAAATGGCTATGTTACTGTTAGTGCTTTGCAGTTACAGAACTGTCAGAGCTCTGATTGGCATGAGCTATGCTGTTCCGGCAGTGTGTTATGTTTTCATCTGTCGTATTATTTTCGATATTTTGCATAAAATTTTTTAGAAGACGTTACATATTGTTTTTTTGTTTAAATTTTATTTGCTTGAGGGTCTGTGATATTCTCACTCATAGGAGGCTGTAAGAATGTTCAGAGTTGAAGTCCTGATCATTTTTTATCTCTACCCAACTCCTTTGCAACTATTCTCCACCAATTTTGCATTTTCGTGTACCTTTTTCATGGTTAAGTGTCTCATGCCTACAGATCTGATGTTAATGAGTTAAGTATGTGAATTGTGAAACTATGTGCACCATGTGCACGACAGTTAGTTATGAGTCTTGTGTTTGTTGTAGTATGAGTTCCATGCGTCCTTTCTTGAAATCTACAATGAAGTGATTCATGACCTGTTGGGATCAGGCAAGGAAGACACAAAACATGAGATACGTCTGTGCTCAGCTGGTAGTTCTGAGGTCTACGTCACGGACCTCACCAATGTTGCTGTCAAGAACAAAGAACAGGTTTGTAGTCAAGTATTGCGACAAGTCATTAATTTGTCTTGTTATAAGTACCACCTCAGCATAACTACTAATAGAAATAACGATGCTTTTTATTTTACAAATTTGCTTAAACAATAGTTATGGTGTTTTAGCTGAGCACTGTCTGTTACGTACGGTAGCGGTAATCATAGTTGATGTCACCATTGTGTTCATATATTTGAAAATGTTATGACAAATGGCATGCTCTCAAGGTCACCTTGACAACATGTTTCTCTTATTTTGCCGATGGATAGTTATCCATCAACCGATGATGAGTTTAGACTTGTGGATATGGTGTAAAGGTGTATAAGCTGCTGGCGAAGGCATCTAACAACAGGGCTGTGGCTCAGACTAAGTGTAACGAGAGGTCGTCCAGATCACACAGTGTCTTTCGACTTCATGCAGCTGGACGTAACAGCCTCACTGAAGAAACATGCACAGGTCAGCTGTTCAACTGTCGCTGCCGGATTTCTACTTACGAATACCCAACTTCCCTACATACTACATAGCGTTTACTTTCTTTGGAAAACAGAAATGAAACTTTAACCACCTATACGTCGACTACAGTCGCCAATGGCACTGAAAGCACTTTGTCAATTCTAGCGCCCATGGCACTAACATGTAGTTGACTACAGTTGCCAGTCTCGGTGAAATAGTTAAACAGAACCTTGATAATAAATACAACTACTAACATGATCATAGTGAAAAGAAACATCTGTTGCTGTTGTACAACGATATTACTACTACTGCTAACTTTTAAATGCTGTCATAACTTTTGCTGTTATTTCTGATTTGGCTTTTAGTAATTGAAAAATTTCATAGGGTTGTGGATGACTATTGCTGTTTCTACTTTACAAATTGTATTTTTTCAGGGTTACTCCAAATAAATGATTTTAGTGAGGATTTTTATTTTACAGGTCAGTTGCATTTTTATGTATCAGTTGAGCTGCTTGAACTGTGACCTGTGAATAAATCGATACTGCTCATTTCAGCCTAGATTATGCTAAAAGTAAAAGTGTATCAGTTATGTGCACATTTTGTAATCTGGTGTTTGTTGGTTATTGTAGGGATGCTGAACTTGATTGATCTGGCCGGCAGTGAACGGTTGAAGGAGTCTGGGTCTCAGGGGCAGCGACTGAAGGAAACTCAGAGCATCAATAAGAGCCTGGCGAACCTCGGCAATGTCATCCTGGCTCTAGCTAACAAGGTTAGTGATGCACACAGCTGGCTTAGTTTGCAACTTTGTTGGCTTCTAAGCTTGTTGTAATACTCACCTACTCATGGTTATTAATGACCCGTTTGTCGTCAGCAGAGCTAAAGCTCCGTGCTGTCTAGTTGAATTAATTCGGTTGGTGGGTTGGTGAATTGTTGATGCTCAACCTATTATAAATATTTATGTAAAAAAAACTGTTCAGTTTATATACAGTGTAAGGGTGACATCTTGGTTGTAGATATAAAACAGCACAAATCACAATTTAATAATTCAAACTTTACCATTACACAGTCAGCAAAGTTTTTCTGACATTGTGTAATGGTGATGTTTGAATTTTTGTGTGACTTTTTTGGCTTTGTTTTGATTTCGTATCTACACTTATTTGCAAGACTGAATTTATGCATAAAATGGTTGTCTGATGTTATATGGCAGGACGCACATATTCCATATCGTAACAGCAAGCTGACCCACCTGCTGCAGAATTGTCTCGGAGGCAGCAGCAAGACACTGATGTTTGTAAATGTGTCTCCTCGTGAGGAGTGCTTTGCCGAGACACTCAACTCACTTCGTTTTGCTACTAAGGTAATCATTCGTATTAAATTCTGTCGATCAGCTTTGGATCTATGGTTGGACTTAGTATCAGACACATTTATACAAATCTCTAAAGAAATTATTTTTATACGTGTATGGAAACAATACGTGGATTGACAAATGCTGGTTTGTAGTGCTATATGTTGTGCAAACGACCATGAATCCGGTTTTTGTTGGCTTGTTGATATTGTTGAAATTTTGTGAATTAGCAAGAAACTTGGGTTTGCCACATATCTTTTTCAGTTGTCAAAGGTATATCTGCTGTTTAGTCCTGCATTTTCCATCCCTTCAATTTGGTCCCTCATTTTTCGGTTTTGCATTTTCTACCTCTGCATTTTTCATGGTCCTGCATTTTCAGCATCTTCTCTGAGAGTGCCTCTGGTCAAGTTACCGTCGCCAAACTCACTTTTCTGCAAATTATTTTTTTGACTGTTTCCTGCACTGGACTCTACCTAGCTTCTCTCCAGTGGGCCTAGCAGTGGTTTGTATTATTTAGGGCACTTTGAAAATTTTGGATTGGTGGATTGATGATTGAATGCAGCTGCAGAGTGTCATTATGATGGATTAGTGATAATCTGGTTTAGTTTAATGATAATCTGTGTTTGTTTGTTTGTAGGTGAATGAGTGTAACATCGGTACTGCTCAGAAAAAGCTGAAGTAATAGCTGATAGGTCTGCAGTCTTTGAGCTGAATAGCAGTCATTCTTTGTCTGCTGAGCATCGGTTATTTTGATGCGCTGTTGTAGAATTGCGACGGACTAATGCGATGTTTTACAGTTGTTGTAAATTGATCCATCCAAGCCTACTTCTTCACTGACTTCGTAGTTTGACTGCATTTCCTTTCATGTAACATCATACTCTGGAACTGTTGGCAGTTTAACAAAAAAAACTGAGTGTGGTTATTATCAGTGGAATTCAAATTTTCCACAGAATTGATTCATGGTCGTGGAAAGTTACCCTGTGTGCAGTGTTATGTACCACAGGTGTTCTATACTTTTGTTTCTGTTCTACATAGTAAAGTATTATTTGATTTTGAAGATGTCTACTGATGTGTGTATTGAAACTCAGGCCACACCACGAATAACTTATTTTTGTATTGTCCTGCTGCACCAGTGGTTTGTGTCTGACTGAGTTCCTAGTGAGTCCTGCGGTTTGTGTTTTCAAATCTCTTGATGTCATTTTTGGTTACCCAGGCTCAGGGTTGCAACATCAACTATGGTGATTGTTCAGCAATATTGTCATCATTTCATTGCGCCATTTCCGTTTTCAGTCAACATGGATTAATGCATGTATTGTGGCTAAACGGTAAGTCATAGCGGGTTGGCAGTAGTACCGTTGGATAGGGCGATGACAAGTTCCTGTAGGCTGTCAATAGTAATCGTATCGCTTGGCATAGCATTGATTGTATCATTCGATAACAGCATTAGCATAGCGTGTATGGAACTATAGTCACATTTGGTGAATCACTTTTTTGCATCTGGATGTAGGCACTATGGTCAGCTTTTCCAGCAACGGCTGGGGTTCTTCAGCTCTGGCTCATTTTTGCATCATCGTTGTTTGATATAGCCCAAATTCCATTACGCCGACTTTGCGACAAAGTCCGCGACAAGTTCCCGACAAAGTCGCGGACTTGTCATGGACACAAATTATGAAAGTCCGCGACACAAATCACGTCGCCGACTTTCATGATTTGTGTCCGCGACAAGTCAGCGACTTTGTCAGGAACTTTGTTGCCGACTTTTCCCGTGCATTGTAACGGACTAAATTCCATTAGAACAACACAAACGGGTTTGTCCCGGACTTATCACGGACTTTGTCGCAAACATCTCAACATGTCGAGATGGTTTGTGTCCGCGACTTTCATGATTTGTGTCCTCGACTTTCCCCGTGGGGAAGTTTTGGTGAAAGTCGGCGTAATGGAATTTGGGCTTATGCTGTCCAACCAGCATTTATTTACAGTGCTGTGTAAGAATTAATTGATGTAAACTTGCAGTCATATTTTCGGCTGTGCATATAGAATGACGATAATGTAGTTAACCACTAAGAGCTACACTGTAGTTTATGTATATTTTTGATGTGTGCATAGCCAGCTTCTGCATATTATATGTAAAGCAGAACGAATCTACAGAGTGTATCTAGTGTGTGCTATTTTACATTATGGAGGTGTTTGGATGCCAGCAGCAACAAAATGACTATAGACAGAGTAACGTTTTACAAAATGCCACTCGAGTATGTGTTTAACTGGAAAAGATAGAGTCAAGTCATTTAGAACTGGGTTAAAAATGGTCGTTCTGTGTTTGTTGCTTGAATATTTTGGTGTCAGTAGTAGATTATTGCATACACTATGGTCAGGCAAAGTATGTTTTTTGTGATGTTGTGTTGTGCGATGTTTTACAGTTGTTGTAATTTGCTTTGTTCTTATCTTATTTTTTTCATCGCTCATGTGTAACCCGCTGATGAAACATGCATACATACAAGTCCTTATAACAGTTACAGTTGTGTTACATTTCACCCAGACGTCAGGTTGCAGAGAAATAGCAAACAGCATCCAAACTGTGAATGTTTGATAAGACTGCCTCTGTATAACCATTATTATGGTTCCTATAGTGAGGGGAAGTCAGGGAATGTAAAAGTACCAGGTAGAAAAAGTTAACAAAAAGGCAGAAAAAAATTTTGAACTGTTGTGCACAGACTGCATACAACAGTTCACGATTTCTTCTGCTCGCTTCGCTCGCAGATTATTTGTACCTCCACTTTTAAATTTGTTGTGCTGCCCTTGTTTCTGGTGTGATTGCAAGCGATTGAAAATTGACATTGGTATTTCGCGAGAATAAATTAGTCACGGAAGACGATTGATTTTTTCCTTGAAAGTTGGGGAAAGGTCAGGGAAAATGAATTCTGCAGAGTAGTAGGAAACGTGTAGGTTGCATTCTGGTCCTTGCCCATCCATTTATCTCTTACGGTTTTTTTACCTGGAAACAAAAACGCATGGAAACAATTATCTTGCTGTTCCCTAAGGTGACAGTAACCCGTGTGCCAATGTTCTGCTCAGTAGGTCTGTGTTGGAGTTAGAATTGCGCACTAAGGGCAGTGAGTAGCTGGGCGGACGGCCGCATAATACGTCGGCAGCGGGTACTCCTCGCTCGTTGAAATAGCAGTCATTCTTTGTCTGCTGAACGCCGGTTATTTTGAGACGCTGTTGTAGAATTGCGACGGACTAATGCCACAGGACGTACGGCCCCCGCCTGCTAGCTTGCCATTACTTTGCCACCCATGCCGAGGGCCGAGGCACTGACCGACCGTGCAGAGACCGGGCTTTGTGTCTGCCAGGAAGAAGACCTTTTTGCCCCTGACGGCAGAGCGTTGGCATGCCGCGGTGGCGTGGAATTAGCCGGCGGAAACGTCCGTCGACGTAGTGGCGAGGCGGCAGTGATGTATACGCGTTGTGAGAAAAAATACCTTCCACTCACCTCTCGTTGCTTGTGCCGGGCGTCTTGCCTTAGTCGAATACGTAGTCTTGGACACGCTTGTCGTAAATATGCGTGGCCATCCGCAGACAAGAAATTTCCGCTAGGGATCGAGCCTCGACACGTCCACTCTCGCTTCAGCTTACACCAACTTTTTACAGGCCGTCGGCATTTGCTATGCATATGCCCTGTCATTGCCGTAGAGGTGTCTGTCCGTCCGTCTGTAATAATGCTATTCTATCAGAACGACACAAGCTAGGATAACGAAATCTTCTCTGACTGCCCATGATGGATTTTCTAGTTGTTTACTGTATTTTAATATTTGCTGCTATCTCAACCGACTGAATTCCGTTCTTTACTATGTTTTACTGTTTTGGATGTTTACCAGTATCGCCAGTGGCAGTTCTAGCCCGCAACATTTGAAGGGGGAGGGGGCGCGGCCCCATGGAGAGTGCGGTAGCGCGAGCCTATAACGGAGGTCTGGGGCAGAGCCCCAACAACAAACTTCCAGCTTACAGTGATCACCAAATTTCTCACCATACCTTTGTTGTAAATTGTAATGCACCGGTTGTAGACAATGGCGTAGCCAAGGGGGGCTCAGGCCCCCAATCCTCCAGACAAAACATAAGCATACCTATAAACTGCACAAAATTTGCCAATTTGGTCAGTTTATTTTCGTGAAAATAATTAAAATTGTTGCCATCAGATCTCATCTTTTAAAGCTAAAATGCACCGAATTCGATTTTGGCTGGGAGTCCGCCCCAGGCCTCACTGGGGGAGCTCACAGCGCTCCCCAGACACATTTGCTGGATTTTAGAGGGTCCTACTTCTAAGGGAAGGGAGGGGGAAAGGGGAGGAGC
>Ga0056128_1009809_pt1 | contig 11975 bp, 7 predicted proteins | sample WorMetLIZISLAND2_FD_71113 | JGI IMG/M metagenome (GOLD analysis project Ga0056128, IMG submission 71113) | Marine gutless worms symbiont microbial communities from Max Planck institute for Marine Microbiology, Germany - Olavius geniculatus... ... | reverse complement strand
TTATAAGCGCTAATGTTGACCTACCCTAAGTCGACGAAGCGCGTTCGGCGTATGCCAATGCATTTGAGTTCGGGCCACGTGACTTTGATGCCGGGGAAATTCTCCCCTTTCTTTCCCCCTCCTTCTAATTTTCTCCAATCGGACTTAGGGCGCTAACGTTTCTGCATTGCGTCGAGGACGAAAAGCACAATGATTAGGCTTCAAAGAATTTCGTTTTTACGCGCGAAAGCAGCTACTGCTTTCAGCTCGTCTTAGCCATCGCAATTCTGTCTGTCTGTTTATACGATAGAACAAACATGAAGCAAACGTATTCAATATACACGTGCACGACGTGTGCTTTATGGGGTGTTTACAGGATCCAGCAAATGTCCAGCAAACTTCCAGCAGGCGTCCAGCAAACGTCCAGCAATTCACATGTATTTTGAACACCAGGGCCGGATTTAGCTGGTGGGAGGCCTGGGGCTAGCTGGTGGGAGGCCAGTGCCCAGCTATTACATAACTAGAGACATCTGAATAACACGAGTCCACAAACAAGCTCATTACTAGCGCGAAGAAATTTACTAGCTAGGGAAATCTACTTAACGATACAAAGGTGGTAGCAACAGTTATGCAAGCCATGATTGGCTATCGAATTACGGGGTTTTAAAAATTGAGGGGCCCCCTAAATTCGGCCCTGTTGAACACATGTGCTGGAAGTTTGCTGAAAGTTTGCTGGACGTTTGCTAGATCGTGTAAACACCCTATTAAGTTTGCTTGATGTTTGCTTCATCGTGTGAACGGGGTATAATGCGTGCAGCGGTTCATGAGTTATCGTGTTTACATACATACGAACAAACCGACAGACGCACAGAAAAACATCAGCTGAAAACAATACTGTCGTTGCTACCGCAGACAGTAAATACTAGGCCTATAGGCCCACGGGTAATTTGCTCCGCTGTAGCTTAAGACAACATGTGTAGGCGGCGGCCTAAGTTTCATCTCGGTCTACGTTGTAGTCCGTGATAAAACGGCGCGCTTGTTTCATGACTCTGATCGACGGCGTGTTCTGCGTGGGACGTGCGTGCAATGAGCAGATGCGAGACGCGTTTCAATCGCTAAGGAGCGTAGAGAGCGACGTAGGCCTAACTGAACTCAACTGACATGGTTTAGTTTTCGACGAACTGACCAATAAGCATTACAATATAGGCACCATTCAACGGCATCGGTGGCCTACGTGACTACGCTTACGTACGCGTCAACCAATGACCAGTGGGTCGGCTCTGCTTGTCGAATAATCAACTAAAGACATTGTGGTGAGAAACAAATACAAAGTAGGTTATAAATCACGAAATAAAACTAGATCAATATTGCGAAAACTCAAGCTCAAACGGGCTGGTTCACCCAATCAACGAAGGCTCTAGTCTATGAAAACCAGTTTTTCTGATAGAATATGTAGTATTCTATCATTTTACGCGTAATTTTCTATCTGTCCGTCTGTGCTCGCAGGAGAAGGAAAAAGTGACATTTGACGTTTAACCTATGAATACACAAAAGGCTATACAGTTGCCGCTAAACATAGCAGCTAATGGTCGTTAATGTCATCGCTTTGGGCATGTTTTTTTTCGTATAGCACGTCGTAACGTGAGAGAATGACTATGATACAATCCGGATCCACGGGTAGGCTATAAAATGATATCTGCCAACACTTTGGCGCTTTGCATAGGAGCCGAAAATGTAGAACTAAAACTTGTAGTTTTCATTAAAATTTGGCTACAGAAATTGAAAGCAGCGACAACGATGAAAACAGGTGTGTATGGAAAACTGATAAACTGCATTTTTAACGTTGAATATAAAATGCAAAGCGAGGTTAAAAATAAGGCAAAACAAGTGGGAAATAAAATCACGCAAGAGCTCGGGTTTAGTAGTATATACATGGTGCGGCAAAAAAGTGGACTCTTAAAGTTTTTCGCAGTTTCGTCAGCAACAATTTTATTACATAGGCCTATATCAAGTCATAAGACATAGAAGTTTGCAAAAACGCTTTTTGAATCGTTAAAATTTGAGGACCGGTTGATAACCTTTTACCAACGTAGGCCCGTTCAGCCAGGCGCCCATCACAGGCCTGGCTAATCCTGATCCTGTACCGACTAAACTGAATGTTGAATTTTCCGATGCAAAGCCGAATGTATTTAAATACGATTAAGCCCTGTTCGGTAAAAATGCGGGGACACTAGCTCACAAAATCTTGTGCTTAGGAAATGAATAATCACGTGAATTTGCAAAGTTAAGATTTCGCAATACGGACGGGTTCTCATAGAGCCCTAGGCCTTCCTTGTACCAGATTAGAGAATGCCGTGCATGCATGGATTAAGCTTATAATCGGCATCCCAACCGCCATGGTGAGGTTTTCGTAGGTCTGAAACAGTCAAATTTCAAAAGTCAAATGTCTATTTATATAGTGCATTGTCGTAAAAACCCTCTAATGAGCTGCTGCCCGACATTCTCTGGCGTGTGGGAGCCCCCTTATCGCATGCGAAAACTCTATAGCTGTTCGACTAAACATGCCTGAACATGCCGAAATCCGCGTCTGTTGCGATGTGTTCATAGGAGGTCACAAAGTCGACGAGAAGACGACTGAGAAGGGATCGGCGCTATTGCCTGCAGACAAGTCCAGGTCGACGAGACGTCTATACGTCCTGCCGCAGGACAACAGAGCCAGATCGACCCGGTGTAATGGAAAAGTCGTCGCATCGGAAAATTATTTCCACACGCAGCAGTACAGGTTAGAGTTAAGATTAAAGATGTGGTTAAATTCAGGGTTAGGGTTAGGGTTAGGAGTAGGGTTGAGATTAGGTTTAGGATTAGGGTTAGCGCTAGGTACATTATGACAATATGGAGGTGGGAAGAATTTTCCAGGTGCGATAAATTTCCCACGACACCGGCTGACATGCAGGCCTGCGTCGAGGCCGATGAATGGATGCACAGCTTGGGAGAGAGCCTATAGATCCGTTGCCTCAGAGCTCTGCCCTCCAGGAGGATCCGTTGTCGTTTCTACCACGTCGTAGCTCGGAAACATCCGCGACCTCTATGCTCGATTCGGGACGATCCCGGCACATCGACGGTGATCCAGGATGATTCGTCGCCTTGTACCTCATCCCAAGAAAATCCGCATCCCTCCGAGGTAGCCAGTAGAGATCCGCAGCCTTTGACGGTGTCCCAGGAAAACCCGCCACCCTCCGAAATCACTCCTGGCCCTCTGCTTCGAATAAATTCTGATCAAACTGTGAGTACGGACAGCGATCTGCGATCACTGCGTGTTTTGGCGTTTTTTCAGGAATAACGGACATTTCGCTCCTTTGACGTTTCGCACTCTAGACGTTTCAGCACTTGCCTGGACACGTTTTGTTTCTAAAACATTTTGCTTCTGGACGTTTCGCCTGCTAAAATTGCGTAGGACGGTTGAAACGGACATCGGCGGAAACGTCGGTGAATGTGGATGGACGGAGACGACGGACAGAGACGAAAGGACGGCAAAGACGACGCTGTATTCGCCGTCCGTTCGTCTTCGTTTGCAATTTTGAATGGGCGAAACGTCCACGTGGTGAAACGTGCAAACTTTGATCGAAACATCTTATGGGCGAAACGTCTTGATACCGTTTTTACGCGCGAAAACAGAATGCTTCGCGCGTCTTTGCCATCGTCCGGGCGTCTGTCTGTCTGTCCGTCTGTCTGTCCGTCTGTCACACTCGTGAGCTGTATCAAAACGCTGCATGCTAGGATCACGAAATCTTCATTATGGGCTGCCCCAGGTCTCTAGTTTATCGTGACAAAATTTCGTGCTACTGGGCGCAGGGGTTCCCCTTGAATGAGGGCGTCGAAGAGGGATACCCCCTAAAAAGACGTCATTTTGCCGTTATTGGCTCGAATAACGTGTAAACGGTTGCAGATAGGTACATCCGTGCTGCTTATCATAACAAGCACTGGTGACAGGCTTTTTGGATTTATCAACATCGATGATTTTGAACGACCTTGAACCCCTCAAAAAAGGTTTTTAGTGAATTTTTTTCGCAATTTTTGGATGCTGCGCACATTTCAACACTGAATTGCGACGAAATGTCTGGAGATAGAGCAAGACAACCTGCGTATGAAATTTTCAGCACTCAACGTAGATTTTAGCAGTTCAAGTCCCGACCCCCTAGGTTCAAGGAGGCCGGCGCAGGCGGGCGTCAAAGACAGCTACCCCCCTAAAAAGTGGACATTTAGCGCAATTATCTCGCGTAACGTGAACACGGCTGCAGATACGTACAGACATGCTGCCTATCATAACAAGAACTGGTGACAGGCTTTTGGGATTTATTAACATCGATGATTTTGAACGACCTTGAACCCCCCAAAAGGGGTTTTTGGTGAATTTTTTGCACAATTTTGTGTTGCGACACGCATTTGAAGAGTGAATTGCGCCAAAATGGCTGGAGATAGACAAAGACAACCTGCGTATGAAATTTTCAGCATGGAATGTAGATTTTAGCAGTCCAAGTCCGGACCCTCTAGATTTAAGCAGGCTTGCGCACGTGGGTGTCAACGAGAGGTACCTCTGTAAAAAGTGGTTATTTCTACTCTGTTGTCTTGTCTAGCGTGTAAATGATTGCAGATAGGCACAGCCATGCTGTTTATCATAACAAGCGCTGATGAGGAGCTTCTTACGAATGTCAACATCGATAACCTTGAATGACCCTAAACCCTAAAAAAATTTTTGGCGATTTTTGGCTGCAAAATAGTGAATTACGACGAAATGGATGGAAATAGACTATTACCTGCGAGCATGAACTGCTATAGGCTTTCACGCGTCTCGTGAGCTTTGCTCAAATTACTTGTTTTAATGCTTGGAACAATTTGCCACCCAATGCCACGCTTTTTCCCCCGACACTTTTGGTCTTCATTCGTGCAACGTTTCAAGGCATTCCTTAATCTTTTTGCGCTTATATCAAAACTGACTCGGTTTGCATTTGACGCCCATCGGTTATTTATGAATCTGTGTAACATTATGTTCTCGTGCAGCTGTAGTTTGCAGTTTAATCGTGACTCTAGCAGTTGCACATTGTAGGTCTAATTTTGATCTCGATATAAACTAACCTACGTATAAATCTCACCAGTCTCGTATACATTATTTTTCCACCGTGTTATTTTTAACTCATTTTATTACTCGATTGCAAAAACGGGATTGTTTTACAATAAACAAATTGCCATTACCGTAATAATGACAGATTGTGTTCTTGTGTCGCTGACTGGAAAAGCAAAATGGGCAAGCATATGTTACTTCCTACTCAGTTCAGTTTACTTAGGTTAGGCTAAAGTTAAGTTCAGCTATGCCGCGAGTCAGAAATTTAAAAAATATAAGTGGTTGTCTTTTTCCATGATTTTTTGCAATCAAGATGTTTTTTAGTTTTCGAAGACAGGCCTTGACACTTACCGAAAAAAAAGAAAACTTTCGCCGGACATTCTCTGGCTTCACTTAGTAACACATCGCATTGCATTTAGAGATAAACCGCTATATTTTAAGTTATGAGTGTTTTGATTGATTGATTCTTGGCCATTTAGGCCCCTACGCAACCGTTTATTTGCCTGATAGTTACAAAACTAATAACGGATAGGCCTGCTGATAGGTTACTGCTACCACTACTGCTAATTGTAATAATTATAATACGCATAATTCGTACCTGATTCAAAACTGTTAACACTGTCAGCCGAAGTCGATTCCTGACATAAGAAATGCAGCAAATATCATTAGATTGAGCAAACTGAGGCTTCCCGCTTATCCTATAATACGTCACGGCGATTGCATGCAGCAGCCGCAGCAGCAGCAACAGCTGCAGCATTCGGCACTTTGCAAATTGCTTTTTATCCCTACTTTGACCCACGCTGTGCTGTATAACCACACAATAAATTGGATAGGCATTATGTGCATAAATACGTTGCCGATCTGCACACGAAGAAGCTAGCAGTTGGATAAGACCCAGCATCATGGTAAGACGAGACATAGGCCTATGCTTTTAGTTGTGGTCAAAACGCGAACACTGGCTTTAATGACATTACTTAGTCGTAAAAATTATTTCTTCACTCCGACCAAAAAATAAAGACAGACAGAGCAGGATTTGTGAAAGCGTCTGGCCCAGTGCATCCACCAGGATGCTCGTTAAGACAAATACACAGCGACGTAACTGAACTGAACTGAACGGACATGGTTTAATTTTTTGACCAACCGACATGTGTAAGGAATAAGCTATGCATTACAGTAGGCACCGTCTAACGGTGTCGGTGGCCTACGTGACAACGTTTTTGTAGGGGTCTCGAGTCATCCAATGACCAAGTTAGTTCAATTTAGTTACGTCGCTCTGTATGCGCTTTTAATTTTAGCGTAGATTTTTTTGGAAAAATTCTTTGTGTACTTAAGCTTTACACCCCATATTAAAGAGGTGCGCCGTATAACTCCGCATAAAAGCTCTCATCGGCGCTCGTACGTGGCTTGAACACAATGCAAATAAAAAAAACTTTTATTTCTCTTGCAGACATGCATGAAAATGTGCTATTTTGGGGGGAAATATCGGGGGCATAGCCCCGAACCCATAAAGACTTTACCGTGTCGGAGCTTCGATGCGTCCCGCTCCAGCGCCTCGAACGAGGTCCCTCCGTCGTCAGGTCGTGACATTTTGCGCCCCCTCCAAATATTTCAACAGCACGACGCCCTTGAATAACTATAACTGACAAATGTTTTCTGAACCGAAAATATTCTTTACATACAGACAGTGGCGTATTTAGGATTTGGCAAAGGGGGCCATGGCGAGCGCGAGCCTATAACGGGGGTCTGGGCGCAGAGCCCCAGCGGGGTCCAAGGGCAGAGCTCCTGGTCGGGGGGTAGGCCTAAGGGGGCGAAGCCCCCTTGAAGCTGAAACATTTTTTGCTTCTGAATGTTCAACGGAAACCGCAAATTCGCCCATTTTTTGGCAAAAAACGTATCTTTTAATAATTATAGTCGCCTGTAAAAAAATTTTATGGTCGGGCCAAAAGGGGGGCATCGCACCGTGCCCCCCTTAAATACGCCACTGCATACAGACCATCAGTGTAGTTGCAGACATAAAACAAATTTAGCTAGATCCCGTATATAACTGACGTGTTTCCTAGATTTAGGCATGTACAAACGTGTTCTCCATTTTTAGAGTCAACTTTAATTGCTTACACTTGACTAGGCATACTACGCAGCAACCGTGCAACGGATTACCAGACCTGATTTAGTCTCGCGACACAGATAGATACGAAGTGGTTTATTTTAGTCGCACCGCGGTATCGTCATCAGCGCGTTAATGAAATTCGTTGCTATTGTCCACGCGACATTAATTTTGTGCGTGACCAATCTTCGTTAGTTTTGCAAAGGTCTGTACGGGGCAACTGAAAATGCGAGACTGGAAAATGGAGTACAAAAATGTTACTGGTTAATATGCGTAGTTCTACACTGTCCGAAAAAAGTAACCCCTTATACACTATACAGTAAAAATATCAGTACACTATTACTATCTTGCCCCTATCCTTACTACTACTACTGCGTATACTGTGATGCCGAGTTATTGTCAATTTGGTTCCAAAATTCGTTGCCATGGCAACGGGGGTCGGCAGGGGAGAAATTTAAATGACATCGTCGGATAGCCCGGGGCCGAAAATATGGGGTAGGTGCAAACAGCGCGCAATCATCTTTTAAGGGGGGGAGAGTTTGTACCATTTTGGCCTCCGGTCGTACAGGTGTTACGGATCGACTCACTCTAGTTATCACAATAAGCAGTTCTCGTGCTGATAGGTAAGTTCGTTCTGTTGTAGGCTTGTAGCCTATTTATTTTTTTATTTCAAAATCGCATACAGAATCACATTGGCCTATACAAGGCGAGTTTGCTCATTTAGTCTCTTGGTCAAAAAGACCAAAATAGGACACGGGACTGCAAATGCCCATAAAAAATTAAAATGCACAGCAATAGGCCTAATCATCACCTGCCATATGGGATCACGCAGTGTTATCCGGCACCCGACACAGTTGAACGCGCCCCGCCATAACCCAGCCAGAGAGGCCTGCGCCCGATTTACCTACCCCGGAAGGAAAAAAGGCTGAGTTGACCTTGTTGTTGGTTAGGCCTATATGATGAGATGGTTTTCCGCAGACAGTGACCCTTCCGAGTAATACCCGCTTCATAGCGACCCGACCGCAATTCGAAGCAACGACATCGCAATCGCAAATGGAAAACATTGAGATAAATTTTTATCATACGCTAATGTGCTTTAGATGTGTTAAATGTGAGGAATGCAGACGGAAGACTGAAGCATGCAACAGCAGAAAACGTCCGGCGAAAACCACCAGTTTGGGGCCATCTCATATCCCGTTGCTTTACCGCCGCCGTACCCAGGCGAAGAACTTCGACAGTTTGCTGAACCAACGATTTTACTGTCGCCAACTGTTGGCTTACCTCCGCTCTACACTCTAGCAGTAAACTACTACCAGACTAATACTGTACATTTATACTGTAGTCCGACATCGCCGTTGCCACAGCAACCAAGTCAGCAGCAGCAACAACAACAACAGGTTGTATTGTCAAAGGCAGCTCGATTGTCTGAAGATTTTGAGCAGTGACGTCGTGGTCGGGAAAGAGACGAAGATAATTGAATGATTGCCGATTTCTTCCAAATTTTTCGTTCTCGAAAAATCGCACAAAAAGCTTTTTTGTCAAAAAAATTATCGTTTAAAGTACAAAAGTGGCGGGGAAAACGCAGTCCTGGGAAAAATTAGGGGTTGACTTCCGAATGGGCACACTCTCAGAATTGTCTGAAATTTAGCACGAGTGTCCTGTGTTGACTGGTATAGGTGTTAAAGATCGAGAATTACCGCAAGCGTTGTTTTAACGCCCCGTGCAAAATATTGTGAGTGTGCCCATTCGGAAGTCTTTCCAAAATTAGAAGCAAAATCAAACTTATGAGCGCCCATATTTTTGTCGAAAATTTGCAGCATCTGTCGGAAAATTGCAACTTTTGCCTCTCTAACTTCTTTAATCCACAACGCCGCTAATTTTTAGGTTCCCACACATGGATGTCGTGTCAACTAAGTCTGCACATTCCGTCCCAACTTTTAGCTTAAGGTTAAGGTTAGCGTTACTGAGAATGCATTTGGCAGTATTTACACTATCGGTTTATAGGACTTTTAGATTGTCTACACAAAATCATATTCTCAATGACAACCGGCACATAATAAATTTGGCCGCAGTTACACAATTTTTAAAACCTTTGGAAGTTAGGCCTAGTCCAGATTTATTTTATAGCAATGATTCGTGGATCTATCATACCCGAAAAGTTTCGTTCCCGGTAACGAAAATTCTATAGAGCTGGAACTTTTGTTTCTTGGAACTTTCGTTCTAAACATCAAATTAGCATGGACCATGGAACTTTCGTTTCCTGACACTGTTATAATTATAGTCATTAAACCCATTACGTGGGGCTTATAGCACAGCGAAAAAGCTTTAGTTTTGCGTCCCTCGCTAAATGTGTATAGCTAGAGTTTCGGCAGAATATAACAATAACAAGGAACTTCAGCTGTTGCTATGGAAGACGCGTTACAGCCTATTTAACAGTTTCTGTTGTAGTACAGACCTTCAAGGTCATCCAAGGTCGATGCTTTTTATTTCATTTTAAAAAGCGAAATATGACTAGTTTTCCGCTAAAAACGCACATTTGTCTGCTCCGTCCATTCAACCCCAAATTTTTAAATGCTTTCTTTGCACTGCATTCCCGGAATTATTTACGCAGAAAGCCTTCACAGGGGCTAATTAACCGTGCAAAAATTGTTCCCTTGTGACCTAACGCTTATTCACAATACATCCGCTACGCACAGTCAGACAGACGGACGGGCGACAGACGACAATGGTACCAAAGACGCCTACAGCACAGATGTAAGCGCGCCAAAAATCGTATACAATATAGGCCTAATAATCAATATTATGCAACGAAATTTTTATGCTAATTTTGATGTTGCATGCATAACAAAAATTCGAGGGAACAAAAGTTCCAATGAACGAAAGTTCCACCTATCGTTCCCGGGAACGAAAGTTCTCGGGTACGAAAGTTCCAGTTACCTCAGCTATTACGACCATACTGTCCGTTTCTTGTGTGACTAATAAGTATTTTTTTTAAAATCGTTGTTGCTGCTTATTCAGTATATGTTCTCGCTTATTCTGTATAATGCTGATCGTAGCCGAATAAGAATGAATATTTACTGGGAAAGTGTAAATTATACATATAATATTGAATGGGGATTCATTGTTATATGGGAATCATTATTATACATTACACCGGTGTCTATAGAGTTGGAGCCCTCCTCCCCAAATACAACTGTGAGGCCCCTATAACGGGGGTCTATGGCGGAGTCCCCAGCGCGGTCCGGGGAAGAGCCTCTGGTCAAAGGGGCAGGGCCCCCGTGAAGCTGAAACACTTTTGGCTTTTGGATGTTTAATGAAAACCGCAAATTTGTCGACTTTTCAAAAATTTGAAACGCAAAAAAATGAAATACAATTTGTGTCATCTTTGCAAAAAAATGAAGAATAATAGGCCGCAATACGTCACATAGGCCTATTACCGTACATTAATGAAAAGTAATGGACTTGTCCATTTTTGGTAAACTTTTCACATGTTTACTTATTTCATATTTTGAATATATTGAAAAGCTACATTTTTTCATACATAGCATAAGGTCTCTGAGCATATGTGAGGCCCCCTCCCGGCCGTAGGGCAGAGGGGCCCTTCCGCCGGTGACACCGACTCTGTTATAGGGTGTTTAGACAATCGAACAAACATCGAGCATCTAGCTCGACGTTCTGTGGTAATTAGCATGCTAATTAGGAGGGCGGGTGGGTTGTAATTGGAAGGCCTTTGTAACACGTGATCAGCTGTGGGCTAAGAGCCTAAGCCTAGGCCTACATTTGAGCCAGGGGCGGGGTTCTAATAGGCCTGTTTGAGCCAGCTCGATGTTTGCTCGATGTTTGCTCGATCGTGTAAACACCCTATTACTAACTGACTGTGATTGTGTTCGACAGTTGGTGTTCATCACTGCTGTACAACAATGTCCGGCCGAAGAGCAATGCGTCCAGTCGTGTGATGGAACAACTTCTTTGTTTTGTTTCGTGTTGTGGATTATCAACCCGCTCTTTGGACTAGTCGCTTACATACTGGCAGGTGCGTGTTTAGTTCAAAGTTCAGAAGGTTTAAACGGTATAGCTCTTTACGGGAAACCCATTTCAGAGCTACCAGAGCTACGGAGCGTCACTTGCCATATGGGATCACACAGTGTTACCCGACACAGGTAAACGCGATCTGCCCAGCCCCAGCACGACAGGCCGATTCTCGAGATTCTTCAAGGGATGGAAGGCTCAGTAGATATTGATGTTGATCAGGCCTATATCTAGATGGTTTACGTGTCCGCAGACAGTCACCCATTTAAGTGGTAAGGACTTTATAGCGACTTGACCCGAAGTCAAACTCAGGACATCTCAATCGTTACTTCAACACCCATTACGCTACCAGTCCACATTGTAATCGTAACTAAGGTCTAAATGTCTGTGCTTGCAGTTGCAGTCAAGCAAAAAGTAAAGACATATAGATGTTTATTCATTGATTATTATTTTGTTTCATGATAAAACAACTCATCAAAACAAAGTGGCTTTACATTATTATGAGCACCAAATCTAACATTAGCGAAATTACACTATACCTAATACATGAACGTAATATATTAAACACAGTCGAAATGGTTTGATTCGACATTGTACTTAATTTTAAGTGAAGTATTCTTTTTGTCACAGGCGTGCGGTAGCACAGCCCTGTGTTAATGGCGACCGGCTAAGTAAAGGGAGAATGGCAAAATTCGACCCCGCGCAGATCCGAAACCCCTTAACCGATCGACACAAAATTTGAAA
>Ga0056128_1009808_pt1 | contig 11975 bp, 10 predicted proteins | sample WorMetLIZISLAND2_FD_71113 | JGI IMG/M metagenome (GOLD analysis project Ga0056128, IMG submission 71113) | Marine gutless worms symbiont microbial communities from Max Planck institute for Marine Microbiology, Germany - Olavius geniculatus... ... | reverse complement strand
AACGAAATTTGGGACAAAATTGGCTATAACTCGCCTCGTGTAAGAGATTTTTGCGAGATTTTTGCGCCTATAGGGGGGTTTTCGGGGATGGGCCATCGAATGCTGCCAATTTCATTTTTCCCCGACCGACATTTGAAATTAAACTGTTTGATTTTTCTACCGGTCTAAACAATCACTGATTATATTTATACAGACATATACTGTAAACTATCGAAATGCATTGGACAGACTCCGTGTTCGTATGAACATTATCTTGTATACATCTTTATTTACCAAGATTGGTAGCACAGTGCTTGTTTAAGTGTATTCAATGGTGTTTTAATTTGGATGTACAGCTAGATGGTTTAATGTTGAGCTCTGTTGGTTCGGGGTGATTATGAGGTTTTATTTCTGATTGATGAAAATGTCTTTTTAATACTTTTGTTTGTCAAATGTCAGATGTCATAAGTGAGTTTATATAGCACATTCTTGTACAAAACCTCATGTTTATGCAAAAGATGAATCAATATTTGCTTTAATTTAAACTACTGTCTCTGTGTACATTCCATTGTGCTGGAAACTTTGTTTTTATGTATGCATGTGCATTTGATATCATATATGCATTAAACTGTCTTAAACATACTTACTTGCTTAGTTTGTTTTTCGTTTTTTTTTCTACTTATTTCTTTTTTGCTTTGCTACTTTCTTACTTACTTGCTTTTTTATTTTCTCAATTATTTACTTTTTTCCTGTTTTTTACTATCTTACTTATGTACTTGATTCCTTATGTTTTTGCTTACTTACTTGCTTATTTGTGTGTGAAGGTGAATTTGTGATGAACGTGATTGTTCCCATTATGGTTGTCGTTCTGTGCGTCATCATTGCCATCATTATCGCGTGCATTCTGATACACAAGCGCCGCCGCCATTCTGACAAATCCACCGGCGGCGGATCACCAGATCATAAATCTGTCAAGCCAGGTGCTCCCGTCATCTTTGCCTCCGAACTGGAGGACAACGGCGGATCCGCGTCCGGATCTGCGGTTCCGGCTACGAGGCCACTCATAGGAGCTAATGGGGAGCGAGTGCCAGCGCCCCCAAATTACTTGGCAGCCACTTCGCAGAGTCCGCCTGTTGTCCATGACCATCGGCGACCTCTTCTTTCGGACCCCGCGGTGGAACAGATGTCACCGTTGCACTATCAACCACCTCCCGGAACTGCTGTCAATCAACCCGGAGTCCATTCCAGCTCCAGACGCTAATTTTAATTGAGTTAAGCTGAATAATTCTCCGTTAGATAATTGTCCACTACCCTTCCATCTTTTCAAGCAGAGACCCTCCACACATTTTTTAAAGAAAGTTGCAAGAAAGAGGTCGCTTTTGTTGTTTTTCCGGATTTAGAAACATCAGCGAAAAATGGACGGAAGAATAAACTGTTTGAAGCATGTTTAAAATCCACCAGAACGACTTGTTTGAAGATGGCTGTGTTTGTACTTTGGAATGTACTGGTTTCACCTGTTGAAACGGATCCAAAACTATATAAAAACTGGAAATAATTTGGATTTTATTTGGTATTCTTGCTATTTTATGGTCAAGCATCTCGGAGTGCATTCCAGTGCCAGACATTAGTTAGCCTAGTTGTATGCTGCCGGATTTGGTAACATTTGCTAAGTAGGCCAGTCCCTAGGCCATGGCCGGATTTATAAATGTGGGGACTATGGGCCATGATTCACATACCTCGAAATGTGAAATGAACGACATTAAAACAGTGACAGACTGGTAACATATTGTTTCGTATATGTGCCAGTATTCAGTTTTAAGCGTGTGTTACATGGCTGTATGGTCCTAGCAAGCACGGTAGCTGTGTGGCTTGATTGAATTTTTGAAATATTTTGCTTGCCGATGTTTCAATTGCATTTAATTTCATTCAGTTAACATTAAAGGTGTATACAAAGCGACAGAAAAAGTATTGAATTGAAGTGAATTGAACTTCTTATTTTTTCTACTTTGTACAGTTCATGCAGGCCGAAATTAGTTTCGTTCAGTTCTTTTCTGTTGCTTTGTACTCATCTTTATTCGTCAATGGTCATAGCCTCTGTAGTGCATGTTTTTGTACAATGCAAGTGCGTATGTGCCGTGCTGTCATAGGCCGATGTTCATGGAGTGTAGAACTTTGATACTTTAACATTATTGTCAAAAATATCGTTTTTATACTAAAATGGCTGTGTAGCCTGATAACTGTACATGGTAGGTTTATGTTTCATCTGAATGGCCCAATTTGCTTTTGGTTAGGTCGTGCCGCAAAAGTAAGCTTTTGCGAATTGTTAGGTGATGTGATCATTTAGCGTCTGAACGATTTTTCTCTTACCCAGCCAAGCACAAGCAATAAGCACAGAAGGCAGTAGCATAGACAGGGGAGGGAGCTGTCGGGCCAGAGGGGTGCTGTTGATAAGTATGGAGCATTTTTTGCCAAACTGCATCACCATGCAGTATTATCAGCAACATTTCACATACTTTATTTGCATCCACTAAATGCATTTTCGGGCTCTTATTGGGATTTTTTTTATGCCAAAATGCGTTTGCAGTAGGGGGAGTTTACAATAGTCCTCTACAGTAGTCCCTCTAGATTCTTATCTGGTGAAAAGGGGGTTTACTGTCCTCCAGGGCCTCTACCTTCTACTCTTTAGCTCTGGGCTTGATTTTCATGTTTTAGGGGCCCCAACTCGCAGCCTCTACCTGAAAAAAAACAATCCGTTCACTTCCTGGACCGTTCACCATTGACAGAAGTCAGGACTAAGCAAAACTAAAGTTTTTGTCTATATGTTTAAGAATTACTGGCTGATGTATTAGATGCTGTTTTGTGGCAAGATCTCTTTCTCATGATAATATAGAGACAATGTGTTTATCTAGAAATTTGGAGATATTTTCCCAGGACTAGGTCGCCGATGCTGGGATTCCAAGAACCAAAGACCCTAAGCTAACTGTTTGTGAAATTTTTTTGTAAGACTTTTCACGTAACCTGACCCATATCCAGTGATGTTATCAAGGACTTTGTGTTCGAGGACAAGGCCAAGGCCAAGGACTTTTACAGAGATTTGGACATCGGAACCAAGGCCAAGGCCAAAAACTCAGAGCCAAAACCAAGGACATCCAAATACCACTATTACAATGACACCCTGCCGTCAACTGGGGTGACTTTAGTAGGATTTTTAACATTTTGAACGTAATTAGTAGTGTCATACTACTGGAATAGATGAACATTGCTCAATGTCAGACAAACAAACAAACAAACAAACAAAACTGACGTCTAGTGACTCTTGCAATTCCAGGCTGAGTAGGTTTTAACTTTTGTGACAAACTTTCCATTATGTTATATTTATGTACAACTTTGAAGTTGTATATTTTGTTTAGCGGTAATGATGTTGTGTTGGTTTTTGACAGTTGTCGTAGATGGTGGTGTCCTTAAATTACACACAGAATAGGCCCAAGTATTTAACCCCGTGGGATGCTACTAAGAACATCAGACCAACGTGACATAACATAACTGAGTGGGCTCCAATTACTAGCATCACAAGTTTCGATATGACAATAGCTAGTGTATAACACCTTTTAGTTCTGTGTTCAGACTGTCGATAATACATTAATAATGATTAATGAATAGAATTTATTAAAGTCCTTGGTATTGTGGCTGAGGACTTTATCTCAAGGACAAGGCCAAGAACTTGGGACCTGAGGATGAGGACGTGGACAAGGACACAGTGCTTTGTCCTCAAGACACCTCGAGGACTAGGACAAGTACTCGAGGACACAACACTGCATATGGCCATGACACACGTCAACATTATTGACAAACGGCCAGACAGACAGACATCAGAAGGACAGATGGCCGCTCATGACTGCAGTACTGCACTTCGCATTGCATGCATTGTATGGTCATAAAATCCTCAAGGTCCCTAACCTAGCTTGTGGTTTTTAATTTTCATGGAGACGATGTTAGTGCCATCCCGGCATATTTGGTTTCCCCTGTATAGTACTACAGTCTCGTTTTGACAATGTTGTATTGTAAATAAGTTGATTTTTTTACTATTTTACGGAAGTTATTAGTGAGTAAAGATTGCTTGTGATCATAGTGTGACTGTTAATGTTACATTGAGTGAGTGATGACGTTGATGTTTTTTTACCCAATCTAGTGTTATAAGCTATCATTTCTGATAACATAATTGTTAATAATTCTGTTGCAGTTTTATGCCACACTGTGACCAGAAAAATCACAACAGCTAGTTGATTAATTACGATTGGTTTTTGGAAATTAATCGATCAAAAAAATTTTTATCAGTGCTAACCCCAGTTTGAATGTTTCGGAATACATAATTATGGTTGTTTGTGTTTTTGTAAGTCCGTGAATGTAGAATGCGTTAAGTAGGCTTGCGGTAGATGTGTGTTTGTTACGCTATGTTTGTTATGTCCCAGGTTTTGTGGGCGTGGTTTTGTCGTGTTTTGTCACGATCTTGACTGATTTTTACCAGTTTTTTTTACTACAGGTAATTTATAGACTGTATCTAGCAACAAGCAATGATATTCCTGTGAAGTTTGAACGCAGGTTTTACTTCCGTTCAGATCGCAATCAGGTGGTTCAGGTGGTTACTACCAGGCCCGTCGAGAGCCACAGCAGGGCCCAAGGTGACATTCTTGCAGCCCCCCCCCAACATTCTCATGGGGCCCCTCTGGGAAGAAAATTTTTGGTTTCTTTTAAATGGTGCATTTTGGTGTACTTTAATATTTTCGAGCGACGGCAGGCCCCCGAATGTTGCGGAGCCCATGGTAACTTACCCCCCTTACCTCACCTTCTCGACGGGCCTGGTTAGTAGGCCTACCCGGCTGGGTAACTGTCTGCGGACAGGTAAACCATTTTGGTATACAACCAACACCAAGGTCAACACAACCTTTAATGCCTCCAGGATAGGTAAATCGAGCACCGGCCTGCCCGGCTGAGGTTAATGTGGAACACATTCACCCTGTGTTGGGAGGCAGGTTTGATCCCATATGGCAGGTGATGCTCCATAGCTCTGTGATGGTTTCCCATATAGACGTAAGCTTTCACCTTTATCGTTCACGACCTGTTTAGGATGTGGTGATTGGTCCGTTTCAAGCTTATCACTCATGTGACTCGTGAAAGCATTGAGAAAATTGGTTGTTCATATATGACAAAATTTGTCAAAATTTTGGCAGCTACTCTTGCAGGTCACCCTGCCAGTATTCTATGGAAGGTACGTTTATAGTGCTAGCGCTGTGTTAGCTTTATAGGCCTGTGGATAGTGCTAGGCCCTATTTCGGTATTATATGCACATACAGAGGGAATGAATTGGACTGAACTAAGCTGAATTTATTTTGTACATTTTGCAAAATGAACTTAAATGGAATGAACCATAGATGTAAAAACATTTTTTATGTTTTTATAAAACTCTAAAAACATGTTTTTAAATGTTTTTAAAAAATTTCTGTAATGTTTTGTGTTTTTTTTATTTTTTAATGTTTTCTGTGCTTTTTAATGTCGTATTTTTGTTTTTGTTAAAACATGAACATACAAAATTACAAATGTGATTTATTTCTCATGGGCAAATTGCGTTCAACTGTTTTTGATTTGTACATTCAGTACATTCTGGTTTTTAGTCTTTACAAATGGTACGTTTTTGTTTATAATTATCTGAGTTAAATATTCTTTGCATGTATAGTGGCAAAAAAGTAGCAATTAAAAATATCTGCCATTTAATGTTTTTATGCATGTTTTTATAATGTTTTTTTATAAAAGTGAAAAAAATAAGTTTTTAAAGGTTTTTTTAAATTTGCGAATCAATGTTTTTAACATCTATGGTTTGTTCTCTTTTTACTATCTGTGCTACGCAACCGAACTGGCTTTTCAGTTCAGTTCAGTTCTGTCGCCATCAGAGTCTAAACATTCTAGGCCCTTTCAATCCTTATGGGTAGTATTTTCCGAAAGTCCATAGGCCTATACGTTCTTTCGATGATTATATATAGGCATGCATGGTCAGGTAGTTAGCTGCCTATTATATATGATTATTTAATCTGTCTCTTAAATTAAACCAGCTGGTGTACGTCACATGCTTGTGTTTCCTGTCAATATAATTAATTTTCTTTCCACTTTTCTGAAATCAGTGGCGTAGATAGGGGCAGGGGGTCTAACTCCCCCCCAAGTTCACGCACCCAGACAAAACATAAGCATACGTTTCGACTGCACTAGATTTGGTCAGTGATTATCAGAAAAAATAATTAAAAACGTTGCCACCAGACCTTGTATTTTAAAGCTATAATGCACCAGCTTCGATTTTGGCCGGTGCTCCGCCCCACTGCAGACCTTGCTGGCGGAGCTCACAGCGATCAGTGGCGTTATTGTCCTGGTAGTAATGTGTTTAACTGTTATTATCTATGAAACTGTATCCCGGGAACTGTCAGTGAGCTATCGCATATTACCGTCTTTTTTAATCACTTGTGCAAAATTAACTATTAAGTAATATTTTGTTTGTTACGGACGAGTCCTAGCATAAGCTATTCTAGCTTTTGACTCGTTCCTGCTGCATAGTATTGTCTTATGTTGCTATTGTTGTTTGCTGATGGCGATGTATGCAATAAATCATGATGATGATGATGAATGTTCGTTTTCAATTGATGAGCAGTTGTAGCTAGGGCTGCCGCGGGTACCCGAGTAGTACCCGTAGGGTACCCGGGTAATAAACTACCTGGGTAATTTTTTACTACCCGGATACCCGCATAAAATATTTAAATTTATTCTTTAATTAATATCAAATATTCAACGTATTTCACTAGCATTTTTACATTTTTGAATAATTTTGTTGTTTCGTTTGATGTAACTTTTTAAGTTTCGAATTTTCGATTAGTGTGCTGTCCCGTCTCTAAATATTCGAGGACTCATGGACCTAATTAGGCCTACACACAGTTTATTTCGCATAAAAATGCAGCAAACAGACATAGAAACACAGAGAAAATGAAAAACAAAACAACAGAAAACGCGTTAAATGCAACACATAGCTCGGAATAAAACTCCAAAATCACCGTCACAAATCACAATAATCAGTTTATGGATAAATATTCAAACGTCTCTCGTAAATCATAGTGTCACTTTTCTGTTTTAGCTTACGCAAAATTTATTTCTTTTGTTTAACTGAGCAGTTGTGCAATAATGAACAGTAATTTTTTGCAGTATTTTGTTTTATGCTTGATATTTGCATCAATAGGTGAAGATTAGATGAAAAAGTGAAATTAGACCTATACCTTCCCCCTGTACAACAGTGTCATACTTACTTACTTACTTACTATTCGGTCGGGTACCCGGGTAACGAATTATCCGATAACGGCAGTTCTGGTTGTCGCCTACTAGTACGGTAGACTTGCATTCGTGTGGTGGCGCCACTTAACTTCAATGCGTTAACGCGATCCGAGCGGTATGGTCTAATAACTAATAACTGTACAAAATTTTGATTAAAAACTTTTTTAAATGATAAAAGCTGAAGTTAACAAATTTATGACTGTTACAAAGACTACGCTGAAGTACATTTTTTGTCAATTCGCATGAATAACGTTGCACACCCTTATTTAGTAGCAAATTCTGCTAAGGCACAGAGACTGTCCGCTAACGTACTACATAGAAGTGTGAAGGACTTTGTGATGATATCATTAAATTTTTGTTAAAGGGGAACGTTCAAGCGACATTCCCCTGACATTAAAAATAAACAGAAAAATTAGGACTTTAGGAGATAATCGTTATAATAAATAAACTAGACCCCGTGAATCGATTAGTTGTTTTAAACAAGAAATCTGAGCTAATGCTCATCAGACACGCAAGAGCCTATATTGCAGTTCCTGTTCGCAGGTAATTTTGGTCTGTCTCTATCCATTTCATCACAATTTACTCTTTTGCAGCCAAAAATCGCCAAAAATCACTTAAAATCAATATTTCAGGATTCAAGGTCATCGATGTTGACATTCCTAAGAAGTTCGTCACCCGTCTAGCAAAGGTTAAGTGGCTCAACGTTGGCCCAATATTACGTCGTCCGTTGGCGATTGGTTGGAGTTCGACATTGTCAAAATGTCAAAATGAAACATGGAACAATGTTGTGCCAACGCATTGGCCCGTCGTTGGGCCTACGTCATCAGGGGGCAACCTTCCCCTCATTTACCCCTTCTGCTATCCTCCCCCCTTCCTTCCCGTTTTGAAAAAGGTCCCTTAAATACAGTCTTAGAGCCTGGGGAACACTGTAAGCTCGCTAGGGGTCTGAGGCATTGCCTCAACGATTAACCTTAAATATGACATCTTGTTGCACCAGTTTTATAGTAATTTTCTGAGAATCAGGTGACCATAGTTTGTGCAATTTCCCACCCGTTTTTGAGTTGTGTTTTTGGCAACCCTCCAGTCCCTTCCCTCCTTTCCCTGTAGACTTTCAAGGATGCTTGGGAAACCTGATGCACGGACGCAAAAACACTCTAAAAACATAATGCCTCTGCCACTCCGGCCACAATACATGATGACAGAGGCATAAAAAGAAAGACACAATGAATAGTACGCATGAGAAATAAAGTAAAGTATTGTGGCATAACGGACTAGACACAACACATTAGACAGTAGACACTAACAGTATTTGTTAGCATTAAACTATAAAAGCAAACAAAAAACAGGACCAATATTCTGACAAAATTCCCACTCGTTTTTTGGCAATAAAATTCAAGGACTTCTCCAAAATGTTGTTGGACCATCTGGCCTAAAGGGGAAAAATTAATGCCAGAATGGATACTTTCACCTACCAGTCAGAGTGTCAGCTACAGATATAACAATGTACGTGTGTTAAGTATTTTATTGCGTAACAATCTCACAAAATAAGCACCGATGTGATTGTGCCATACTTTTTTGTTCTGCTCTCAACAATTCACCAATTAACCCCTAATTTGCGTGTTCAATGGAAATTTCAGAGACCAGTGTCGTCATGGCAAAAAAGGGTCTGCCACCCCCTACCGTTGTAGCCTGTCAAAAAATTTCCTTCCAAAAATACCAAAAAACAAGGCTACAAATCCAGGGCTCCCAGCAGCAAGAAGTGAAATTTCAGGACCCAATGTTTACAAAATTTCAAGACAATTTCAGGACATTTTTGTCGATTTCACGAGGCTCAAGACACAGAAAATGCACGTTTTTCTGTCCTCATAAAGGTTATTCATTGAAACAGATCAGTATTGCAGTCCTAACAAGAAATTTGAGCTAATGCTCACAAGACGCGCGAAAGCCTATAACAGTTCCGGTTCACGATAAGTTAATATACAAATACCAAATTCTCTATCTGGATCGCATAACGATAGTAGCATGGCACCACCTTGTGAATGATATAGACTTGTGTTGCAGCCCGAAATCGCCAAAAAAATCCATAAGACCCCCTATTTTGGCGTTCAAGGTCATTGAATTCGACGCCAATCGAGAGTCAGTGTCCGACTTACTATTAGTGATTAATAGTAAACTAGGCCCTATCTCGCACCGTTCCTGAGATACCAATTGGCCAAAAATCGCAAATTTTGCTCACCCCCCTCTCATTTAGCGCCCTCATTCGGGGTGATCCCTCTCGAATTTATGGAAAAACTATACTGTTCATGAAACTAGAGTCTTCCAGGCACCCGATGGTGAAGATTTGGTTGGTGATCCACTGCACTGTTTTTGACTGATCCACCCGTGTGACAGACGGACAGACAGACAGACAGAATTGCAATAGCTAAGACACGTTGAAAGCAGTAGCTGCTTTCGCGCGTAAAAATGTTACCAAGGCACTGTTATGAACATATTAAGGCTAAACTGTAGTAAGAAAGTAAGTAAGCCAAAAGTACTGATAGAGTCCTGTTAACTAAGTAAAGTACAGAATGAATGCAATGCTGTAACGACAGCATAACAAAGGTCAATATCAGGACATTCTAACCAAAGAAGTAAAATTTCAGAACAATTTCAGGACATCTGTGAAATTTCAGGACAACTGGGAGCCCTGCAAATCCTTCATTTTATAACTACAGCTCAATTAAACCAAAGTCGAACTGTCTGTGACATCAAACCATTTGCAGTTAATCGAACTGAGATCAAACTCTCTCCGGTTATCGAACTCAGGTCAAACTCTCTGCAATTAATCCAAATGAAACCAAACTGTCTGCAGTTATCGAATTCAGATCAAACTATCTGCACTTAATCAAACTGAGATCAAACTCTCTTCAGTAACTGAACTCAGGTCAAACTCTCTGCAATTAATCCAACTGAAATCAAACTGTCTGCAGTTATCGAAGTCAGATTAATCAGAGATGTCGCTGTTTGGCTCATCGTGGGTCGACGCTGTTGGCGGTGAACGACGTCCACGCGCATTACGACCTCCACTCCGGTCAGCAGCATATCGCAGCCAGAGTTTGACCACACCCTCAACGTCTGCACGTGTTGCGTCGGACAGCAGCTGTAAACACACAGTCAAACACTTCAGCATACTTTGCAATAATGAGGCAGAGTAACTGGTGATAGTTAATTGACACGTAAATCCCCAACTGTTTACTTTTTAAGCAATAAATGAAACTCCACTGTTGGTAAATACTACTAAAATACTAGAAAATGTAAATTGTTGAAAATACCACGTAAAATACTTCCAAATTATTTTAACAGTATTTAAATATTATGCACAACTTAAATGGTAATAGCACTAGCACTGACCGGCAGAAGTTGAAGGTTTGCAAGCAGGTGTAGTCTTGCTACTTGGTGATTTCATCGGCTCAATGTCATCATAATCTGTGCATTAGTACACTACACTAAATAATAGAAATGAGCACAAATTCTTGCTAGTGCACTGTCAAAACTAACTTGAAATTAAAACCAAAAAGTGAGAGTCAAATGATTTACACAAGAAGTTAAATAAAAATCAAAGTTTAGGCCATTTGAGTATTCATAGCAGTGTAGCTGTCATCCAATAATTCTGACCTCAAAGAAGATGAAAAAGGTTCTGTCCTGCTGCTGATAGCAGAATACTTAGTCACTGCTCTAGCCTGACAGGCATTTAAAGAAATTGTTCTCAGTCTGTGGCTTGCTGACAGCTGGCAGGCATAACAGAACATTGGAGAAGTGACTGAACACCTAGCACGGTTAAAAATTAATCACGACATACTAGTAGATATCGAATGGCGACTAGCAGATAATGATGACTGATGATGAATAGTACTGTTAAATGTCACATTCATAACTGTAGATTTTCATGACAGGCGGGAAATACTTTTCTAAACTCATATTTCAATGCAAATGTGTTTTAATTTTTACTTTTATTTATTTTTAACAATTTCACAAAAGTAATGCCTGTAGGGGGGAATGGACGCTCTGGCACTGCTGTATTTCGCGAAAATTTCGTGGCTATATGTACGCACGATAGGCGTCTGTGGATACGGATATGGATATGGATGGCAAATTATTTTCATATCCACGGTAAGCCTGTGATGCTTGGCTCAGTTGCAAGGCACTAGCAGCAGCAGCGCGTCATGCTGTTGCAAGTTCGGAACAAGGGTCGGTCGGGTGTCGTTCCGTTCAAGCATTCCGATTGCCGTGTCCACGAGCTATAAATAGAGCGGACAAACAGACAAACCGACAGAATGGACCTGAGCAGAAAGAGAATGGATATAGCGCCAGCGCGCGCCAGTTAATTATTCCAAAGCTGGTTAGAAAATATAAATGTTCTACCAAGCGTAGCCTATACGATATGACGACTTCGGCCTATTTTACGTTTAAGACTATACGCCTATCACTGAATGCACTGATTTGGCTAGTGAACGAATTAAGGTGCGTTCTCACTGCGCGCGTTAACGCGCGTGGACGATCTCAAATGTATCCGCTCTTCTAGGATGAGGTAGCGCTTGGATTATGGCTTGATTGAACAGTCAACTGAGATCGTCCACGCGCGTTAACACGCGCGT
>Ga0056128_1009807_pt1 | contig 11975 bp, 11 predicted proteins | sample WorMetLIZISLAND2_FD_71113 | JGI IMG/M metagenome (GOLD analysis project Ga0056128, IMG submission 71113) | Marine gutless worms symbiont microbial communities from Max Planck institute for Marine Microbiology, Germany - Olavius geniculatus... ... | reverse complement strand
CTTAGCCCACAGCTGATCACGTGTTATATAGGTCTTTCAATTACAACCCGCCCGTCCTCTTAATCAGCATGCTAATTAACATTGCTCGATCGTGTAAACTGTAAACGGGGTATAAAGCACATTTGAGCTGGCTTGATAACGAAGCGAGCCCTATGTGTGCTTTACGTGTGCTTCATATATGCTTCCTCTTGTAAACGGGGTATAAGTCAAACTGTCATTCACGCCTTGTTCATGTCGAGATGTGCAAGTATAAGCTTTACCATCGCCTGTTTCCGGAAGCTTATGAACCGCCATTGAAGTGACGTTGTCGAACACTGTACAATAGATCAAATACTGATGTTTTGCAGCGTTTCGTCACTTGGGTATCACCATGTGACAGAATTAGAGATGCACCGACTAACCGCTGTCGACACTACCGCGGTTCATAGTTGTTATAGATATGCAACATAACTCAAATAACTTTTAGCTTTCGTTTATTTTTTATTTTCTTTCGTTTTTCCATTTCCTTTTCGTTTCTTGTCTCCTTTTATTTTCTCTTTGGCTGCCATTTCATTCACCTAGAAAGCCATTACATGCATTACATGCATTTTTTGGTGCATTTATAGGTAAAATAACTACACATTTCATGATATAAAACATTTACGCACAAACCTTTTTCCGCAGCAATAGAAAAACAAAAGTACCTTTTATGTCAGTGGGCTATAATTTTCGTACTCAATTTTTTATGTTTAGTGAAGGGGTTTGAAGCTAAACCCCAAGCGTACGTCAGCTTAAACTATTTATTCCAGCACTATATGCTGCAGCGAAAATTTTGTGCAAACGGAAGCCGCATACTTTTTGTTACGCATAGCCATTCTATCTGAGCCAATAACAGCAAGCTTGTGTGGAACTCTTATAACGTAGCCACTGTATAACGCAGCGCATCTCTATAGGCGCTGACGTTGTTGCTGCTGCTGCTGCGAGGGAAGAGCGAAACGAGGAAGAGACAGCAAAGTGTTGTCTGTCGACTAGTAATGAGTGACGGAAAGATGGACAACAGCAAGCTGCGTGATTCACATACGCATTATCAGCCATAACAACATGTATGCTTATCAGCAGTATGCTGCTGTAACGACTGTTATATGTTGCGTCTGTCAATCAATCAATCATAAACATTCAGCGCCAGTAATGGATATACGAATCTGAGGCTCTGGCGTGATAAGTAGAGGCGAAAAGGTGAGATTTAAGACGAGATTTAGAAGTAGCAAGACTGTCAGGTGAACGTATGTGAAGGAAAAGAGAATTCCAGTTTTCAGGCGAGGACACATCGAAAGCTCGAGAGGCAAAAGAAGATCTAGGACAGCAAGAAGGTGTCTCGTCAACTTTGTCATGTTTCTTTCACACTTGATCATCTGCACTACTGTGTATTCATATCGTATTTCTACAACTATATCGTATTTCTGCCGACGCCCCTGCACGTCGTCGTCTGCGCTCTACCGACACGATGACGTTGCAAGTGCCGTCGACGCGACGCTCTACCATCGGGGACCGGGCGTTTCCGGTGGCGGCAGCTCGAGCTTGGAACAGTCTGTCGACTGCGACGAGAACCGCCAACTCGCTGCTGCAGTTTCGCCGAGAGACAAGAGCACGCCTCTTTCGCCAGTCGTTTTTGGACCGAACGAAAGCTGTTGCCGAGCCTTACCAACTGTTGGTTGAGTCCTTCCTGAGAGGCTGATAATACTGCAACGTTCTTAAAGCGTTTCGTTTAATTCATCTACGGCCTAAATGTTTTAGTGTCATTCTGCGATTTTCAGAATGACGACTGATGTCAGTTTGTTGGATAAAAGATAGGCTTGGGCTTCGGCCGGGATATGCTAGGTAAATCGGCGCAGTATAGCGAAGAGATCGCATCGAATTATAATTTATCGGCAATTTATCGGCAACAATACGACGGAAATAGCTCTCTGCAATGGTTCCTCGACTTTTTTTTCAGCGCAGCCTTTTTCTAGCGTAACGGAAACTTTGCGTGGGCAGCTAACGAAAACTAACGAGAAAGACGAAGACGGTTGTAGGCTACGTAGTAAGCAGCGATACTGATTGTCAGGTTACTAACTTACTCACGTGTTCATTTCCGTTCACCGAAAAAATACAATAGCGTAATATTGAGCACAGTGGAGCCGAACGGCTGATTAACAAACCGCAACTCATTAATACTGCTACAAGCAACACGGATGTCCTATACACACTATTGAGCTGCATGAATTTCCGCCAAAGTTAGCAGTGCCCCATGCATTAATACGAGGCTGAATATTAATATCGTAATTTCCTGCACTAGAGTACGACGTAATGTAAATCTGATCATAATCGTGTAGCCTTCTGTACGAAGTTTGTATTATTCTATAATATCTTCTAAATTTATCCTTCAAAATTTCTCATAATTTTTCACAACGAATGTAATAACGGATAGACAACTAGAAAACATAATGTCGGACGCGGAGGCATTATGAACCAATATTATTATTGTGTAATGTGAAAATGTAGTGATAATGCAGTAATGCAAATAGCGGCGTTTTGGGTTAAGAAGTAGGGGTGGGTGCCGCAGGTTGCAATTTTCATACAGATGCAACTTTTCGAGAAAGGAAATTATGGCGCTCAAAATTTTAATTTTAATCCTAAATTTCCCAGACCCAAATGTTGTATTTTTGAAAGAAAATGTTCGGACAAAAAATAACATTTTTCGACAAGCCAAAATTTATCCGGGGACGCTCGCCGCTTCGTCCCCTGCCACGTACGAGACCAATGAATGTAAATACATTGGAAGTCAACAGCCGAATGGACGTCCAACCCCAACATGTCTAGACGATGTTTCATTGCATTGACGGCGAGCCGCGGGCGACATTTTTTTCGTCGCCAGGTCAATCTGAAATGCAGATTTGTCGGCACCGATCGTTGACGTGGCTGTCAGCCACCAGAAGGCGATAATATACATCTGAGCAATCTGCATCATGCGCGCAAACTCATTAACACCTTCGTCACTCACTGTCAACACTTGATGACTCTCGTCCAGTCAATAATGACAATATTAGTACAAATTACACTTCGCGAGAAACGGCTCTCGCCTCCTTAACAGAACGCCGTAACAAATGTAACATGCGCAATATTTCTGACAATATTAACGTTAACAATCTTTAACGTGTAATTTTTAATTAGCAACATTGTACACAGTCATCGACGGCACGATGTGTATAATTTTAATGAACTTTATTGTTTATATTGCTATCAAAGTAACCTATCAATCGAAACTCACGTGTTTGCAGTGTTGGAAAGGTGACATTTTTGATGACTTCTTTATGCAAGCTAATACTCTAGTAGCTATGCGCAAGCTAACTGTCATGCAATGGCAAACATATAGCCGTCTAATACTATTATTATTACTATATTATTACAAAGCAGTAGAATTCACTGTAGTATAGCTAAATATATGACTGGAGTGTTTCTTCAAATATCTGGGTATTTTGTGACGTTCCATAGAACTAATGTTTTGCGACTGATTTACTAACCACTAAAGTCAACTTAGCCTTTCATCCCTTCGGGCTAGGTAAATCAAGTATATGGCTGAAAACAAATGAGTGATCCCACGTGACACAGGACGCTCCGTAGCTCTGAGATGGGTTTTCATAAGCATCATTACGCACTTTCAGTTAACTTAGGTATTACTCTCAGACGGTCATATACAGAAGCGCGGCGGCACCTGGATAAACTATTCGAATGACCTAGAATAACCTTGAGGATTATTGCAGGCATACCACCATAAAATGGCGCGCCGGATAGCTTGTTACGATCTGCCATGATCATAGCTCAAAATAACGTCATTCCTATCGCAGATCATTGCCCATACGAGACCCACCGCATCGTTCTATTATAACATCTCTGGGGAGCGGCGAGCTAATAAGCTCAGACGTAGGATCGCCGTCAGAGCTTATAGATCAAGGCAAAGGTCTTGCTATAGCTGAGCTGGCCGGCTGTTTGTTATACTCAGCGCTGGCGGGGAGAGAAAATATCTACGCCGAGAAAACCCGATGAGTGTCAATCTCTTCAGCCGCCATCCACTTCCTCTCTACCCACCGGCGGCCAGATTAGAGATGGGCATTTGTCGAGATTATAAATATCGAGATTAAATTGTTAATAAAACAAGAAGGTGCTTTGGGTAACGCCATACAAGTACAGGGTGGGCCAAAAAGCAAGCCTCCATCTTTTGTTTATATCAGCCAATTATTGATCGATTTTCAATTTTTATACTGAATATTTTGCGCAAAGATTGTGGCTGTTGAATATCTCGCCATACTTTAATTGCGTAAGTTTAACGTACAGCATTATGTAACATTCAACATGTAACGTGTGTATAATTTCAATAAACTTTATTGTTTACATTCTTATCAAAGTAGGCTATCACACGAAACGCACTTTTTTGCAGTGTTGGAAAGGGGGAATTTTTGATGACTTTTTGTGCAAACTAATATTCTATCTATGCGCAAGCTAAAGCTTACATTCATGTAATTGCAAACAGACGTTTGTAATATAGATCATACAAAGAAAAAGCGAGTATTCATAATTAAGTTATTGTGACTGGTTTAGAGAATAGTTTTTTTCTGGTCATCGGTAGTCTGTAAGGCTTTATAAAAACATGCATGGTGTATGTTATTACGTAAAAGTAGAATTCACTGTAACTACACTACCTTGTCAAATATTTTTTAATTACTTCAATCAATATGAGTACGTATGCAAATAGTTAAAGCTTACTTTTTGGTCTAACCTCCATAACTTTGCTGGGCGTTTTTTCGCATATATTGTCATAAACGAAACGTAGGCTATATAATCTAAAAACAAATAGGGCTAGTGCAGCAGATGCGTCGCTAACGCTGGAATATTCATAAAAGCTATGAGTAAACGAAAATGTCTTCAGTCATTGACATTGTGGCGACGTCACCACCAGCTGATGGCAAACTGTTCCACACACGACAGACGGAATAGCGAAGTCGACAATGTGGAACAACTAGTATATAGGTGGCACGTAAAACTCTTAATTAATCTGTCTATAGCGCATTAAAGATACTGCGGATGCGCTATAAAACATATATTTGACTTTATTAGATTTGTTTATTATTCAGCCAAAAATGCAAGACGACATTGTTCATAAATTTAATCTGATGCAGTTATGATAAACAACTGCTCACGCATGCTTTAACAGTTAACTGGTAAGACCTAAAATAACTTGTGCTTCCGGTTGTAGCCGGCAAAAAAACTAAAAACGGGGAGCGGCGGAAATTATTTTTTTATTTATTTTTATATTATGACGTGTCATGCAACATTACCCAGCAACTCATAAAAAACTAACTGACGCACAGAATAGTACTCACGACGGACTTCAGAAAAGTTACCACGCAACATTTCGGACTAAATGCAAACATTATTTTCTAGTAAGACTTCGAAAGCACCTAAGAAAATAAACTGCACCGATATTTTTAAAGTTCAATAAAAATTTCGTATGCAGTTTTTTTCTGGGGACTGGCGACAACCGAAAGCAGAAACTTTTTTCCTCTAGGCCAAGACAGAAAGCCGTTGAAATGAAATTGAACTAAAACGAATTTCGAGAAATTGAGCAGCTTCGTCCACGGCGTCATCAGCGGCGTCAGCAGCAGCAGCAGCAGTTGAATAGGAGACGCAGCAGCAGGTGTATTAACGGTGACGAGTGACGCATATTCTCCGTAGACTCGACATCGTGCGTGTACATGTATGTACAGCACAGCGAGGCGGGGTGCCAGCCGACCGGCCATTGTGTGCCAAGGTGCGTTGAGCTTAATGGATAACGCATACAGTCAGTACCTGACGACGTAGACCTTCTGACTTGCTCGGAGAACCATTCTAATGCGTTGTAGGCTACAGCTCTAACACGAACATCGACTTTCGTCTGCGCAGCAACCGAAGTAAGTAGTAAGCGTGTTTTTTTCCCACGAATTTTGTGTTTGTTGTAGCAACAGCACGAGTTCATTTGACAGAACGTAAGCAGCGTCAAAAGTTTTGCCAGTTCATTATTTAGTAACATACCAGGTAACATACCAGGTGCGGCCGCACCTGGACCGGTAGACGAATCTACGGAGCTGGTTCGGCCGTAGGGCTAAGCGGCCGGTTAGTCGGTAAAGAAGCCCACCGAAGTCTTTCTTGTGTGCTCGAGACCATTCTTGAATACGGGCCGCTTTCTAGTAGTAGACTTGTCGGTTAAATTGAACAATAGGTCCGTTGGCAATAATCGCTGTTTTTGCAGCTCAAAAACTGCAGCAAATGTTAAAAAAAACACTATTATGAAGAATTTTCTGCGGAAGAGTGAAGATTTCTATGCAAAAGTAACTGCTTTTCCGTCATCATTCTGCTGCTTGTTCAGCTAATGCAAAAGCAACGGACCTATTGTTCAATTTTACCGACTTGTCGTCTAACTCAGTAGCAGTCACATATTAAACGCTGTATTAGCAGAATGTACTGTTGCGAACAAGTAGTCTACTGCTGCATCTAATAGCAGTGACCAAACTCGGCGCAGTAGATCAAGATGGTGGGTGGTGAGCGACACCGTAATTTCAATAACAAGAAATTTGAGCTAATGCTCACGAGAAGCGCGAAAGTCTATAGCAGTTCCGGTTTAGTAGTTTACTGTTTAGCTGAAAATTGGGGTGTTCACGCTAAGTTAATATACAAGTACCAAATTCTCTATCTGGATCGCATAACGATAGTAGCGCGGCGCCAGCTTGTGAATGATATAGATTTGTGTCGCAGCCCGAAATCGCCAAAAAATCCATAAAATGCCTTATTTTGGCGTTTAAGGTCATTCAAGGTCATTGAATTCGGCGCCAATCGAGAGCCAGTGTACGACTTTCTTTTAGTGATTAATAGTAATCTAGGCCCTATCTCGCACCGTTACTGAGATTCAGCGAATTATTGGCCAACAATCGCAAATTTTGCCCACCGCCTTTCATTTAGCGTCCTCGTTCGGGGTGACCCCCTTCGAATTTATGGAAAAGCTTTACGGTTCCTGAAACTAAAGTCTTCCAGGCAGCCAAGGATAAAAATTTGGTAGTCCTAGCCACCACCGTTTTTGACTGATCCACCCATGTGACAGACGGACGGACGAACGGACAGACAGACGGACAGACAGAATTTTGCTTTCGCGCGTAAAAACTCAGCAGCGCAGCTTCTTGTGACGAAAGTTTCCCGACGGCGAATACTTTATACGTTTACGATAAAATTTAGCCAGCAAGTCAGTAAATAACTGAGTCAGTTAGTAAGTAAGTAAATTGGTGAATACGGAAAAGTAACCTTTGCTAAAATGTCGGTTTAATTATATTGCTGTCATTTCTGAAAGTTTTAGCGAATAATACTAACGAATCGTCATCCCATTAAAATACAATACGGAGTCATACTAAGGAAATAAGCATGCCATTTTGACTTCCTCTGAAAAATGGTTCTTACGTCTACAGCCTCAAAAGACAGTGCAAGGTTTTATTAAAATTAGCTTATAAAGTTATAAATAAGCTGACAAACAAAATTAGGTAATTGCATTTTCATTATTGGAAACCGTTTCATTCAGCACGGCTGAGATAATAATGAATCAAAAGCAAATCGAGTTTATTATTTGCAAAAAGTATGGCATCACGCACAGATGGTTTATCTAGGTAGTCACAATAATAAAGCTTACAGTTGAATCATGCATAGCCTACTAAAGTATTCTGTTAGTCCTGAAAACGTCACTAGCATTTCGTTTTTTTCTGAGCCGAGCTGCGGATTGACAGGGATCTCGTGAAACTATGCGCCTGCTTCTTTCAGCGAGTGCCACTGGTTATCCAACGCTACAATGCAGTTACGTTTTGGGGCATTTTTCCGGTCCATACCAAATTGGGCTAGCGCCTTTGCTGTCAGTCATTCAATCAATCAGCCAGTCAGTTTATTTGTTTTGGATTTTTTTGGCAATATCAAGCAGATTCTGGAGATTTTAGTAGTCGTTTTGAGATGTTTCAAGTGGTCTGTTATTCGTCTGATTATCTCCAGAAATTGGTTGGTGAATTAAAAATGATTAATAAGCGGTAGAAAAAATGATTTCATTCACGAGTGTACAACAATTTTGGTTTTAAATCATTTCTGTAACCATGTTCCATTATGCACTGTGTCCTGGAAAAAGTAAGCCACTATGAAGTCAGTCTAAAAATAGGAAAAAATTGTCGCGTCAAAGATAAACAAACATCGCCATAATTATTCTGTGTTTTTGCTGCTACAGGTAAAATTCCGTCAGCGAACGAAGTAGTTTGGCGGCTGGTGGCCGACACTAGGTGGGTGTATATACTACAGAGTGAAATCCACCTGACATCGCCGTGTGATGTGACAGAGTGACGATGATGCACCAACAGTTAGCCTGGCGGTCACTCACTGGTCAGTGTGGTCAGTGGTCATTGGTCAGCGGTCGATGATGTGGCGGTAATAGACGACGAAATTGACCGCCGCCGGCTGTCTGTACACTCGTCAGATCGGTGGTGAGAAAGGCGAGCGATTCCCCCTCTCTTACGCTCCCTGGGCGTCAAACCCCCTCCCAATCATGTTGTCAATGCTTCGGAGCAGCCTCGTCTCGGACGGCACGAATCCAATAACGCAGCACTACCGGCTGGTCCGGCTAGTCGGAGGCGCCGGCCAGGAGATGGTCTGGAAAATCTACGAGGCGTTCCGCATCAAAGACGGCAAGGTAAGACTTCGTTTCCCACCCGCCTCAATCTGCAAGTAAATTACTCGCCCAAATTCACGTGCAGAAAAATGTAATTTTTAAAGCAACGCATTTAAACGTGATTTTTTTACGCGCGACTGCTTTGCGCGTTTTAGCCATGGCCTGGGCGTCTGTCCGTATGTCCGTCCTCCCGTCTGTCACACTGCTGTATTATATCAAAACGGTGCACGTTAAAATCAGCAAATTTTCACTGTGGGCTGCCCGAAGGACTCTAGTTTTTTTGCGATGAAATTTGGTGCCGCTGGGTAAAGGGGTTCCCCTCAAACGAGGGCGTCAAAAAGAGGTGCCCCCTTTAAAAGACGTCATTTTGTCGCTATCGGCTCGTCTCGTGTAAAAACGGTTGCAGATAGATACAGACCTGCTGTTTACCTGTTGTTGGTCACTGGCCTTTTAGTTTTATTAACATCGATGACTTTGAACAACCGTGAACCTCCAAAAACAGGGTTTTGGCGATATTTTTTGCAAATTCTGGCTGCAGCACACATTTTAAGAGTGAATTGCAACGAAGTGGCAAAAGATAGACCAAGACAACTGCGTATGAAATTTTTAGCATCAAACGTAGATTTTAGTATAGTCTTAAGTCCCGACCCTTTATAGTTCAAGGAGGCCTGCGCACGCGAGCGTCAAAGAGGAGTACCTCTTCAAAAACTGATAATTTTACCGATATTCGCTCGTTTAACGTGAAAACTGTTGTCGATAAACATAGACATGCTGCTTGTTATAACAAGCACTGGTGACGAGCTTTTTAGCGGTATTAACATCGATGACATTGAGTGACCTTGAACTCCCCAAAATTGGGTGTTTTAAGGGTTTTGTGCGATTTTCGATGCACACTTCAAGGGTGAGTTTCGACGAAATGGCTGGAGATAGACCAAGACAATGTGCGAACAAACTGCTAAGGCTGTCGCGCGTCTCATAAGCTATGCTCAAATTACTTGTAATAAAAATGTCGTACAAAAACAGTTATTAGCTACTGGACACATTACGATATTTAATTTGTGTGTCTGTTTTAAGTGTTTTTACCATGCACCCACGCATTTATTGTTTGTAAACGATAGCTTTTTCTTAAGTACGTTTTGTTAAAGTTGTCTTTAGCTTTCGGACAAATTATGAAACATTTTTCGTTTGCATAAGCTTACTTCTTAACGTATTTTGTGTTTGCGTTGTTGGAAGTTGCGTCGGTCAACTTTATAATAAACGAATATGATACTAATGATTTTCGCACACCGATCAATGGGTTCTGATGATTCGAAGACGTGAGTCATGCGGGCGGACCTAGGCCTATATACGGGGCGCTGAGAATGACGGACATAAAAAGGCAATACATGTTTCATGTGGCTGAATATATATGCCTAGATTGAATAGACTGTAATTTAGCATTGCTCCCCTGTAGCTAATTTCAAGTATGCCTTCGTAATATTTTATGCATTTTAACATATTGTGCATAACGCATATTATACAACCTACTTTGCTGCTGTGACTTGTGTTCTGCTGTTGTTTTGAAAAGAACTGCACACTGCGTTGTATATATACATCTTTATTCACCGTAATACGGTAGACAAGAAATAAACAGCAAAGTGCAATTTATTTTCAAACGATATATATCTTGTCTTCCAATTTCATGTCCGACATTTTCATTCAACACCTACAACGTGGGCCAAAAATGGCACAAAATTTTTATACGTTATTAACTTTATAAAATATTAATCGATATTAAAAATTTTTTACTGCCGGAATCAAAAGAGAATTTTTAGTTACAATGTTACTAAAAATTTTACCACACCTCAAGTGTGTCGCTACACTACCTAGTGAAATATCAATGTTCTAAAAACAGCAATTGAAAACAAAACGATGTGTGTAACAACATCCCAGTTGACTTTTCAAATTTTAATAAAACCGCAAATATTATATATAAAAAAACTGCAAACAATTTATTTAATGTTGTATAAGCGATGATGTAAACAGCAAAAATCAAAAGTATAAGCACGAACATTATGTAGGCCTATTAGCTTAGACGTTTTTATCTGTGGTAAAAATAAAACGTAAAAATGTGAATCGGATGACGCTGTCGCCGTCGGCCATTTGTGTTGGGTTATAATAACCGCTCGATCTCGTCTGTTCTAGCTTTCTCTGGCCGACGCTCGATCGCACATTTTTCTTTTCGGTTAGCTTTTGTCGCTCGGAACGGAACTCGACGAGAAATACGTGTGCGCTGTGCAGTGTGAAAATGATGATTTATCAGGCGATAATATACGACCTACAATTAATCATACCTACCTAAAGCTTGCCAGCATTTACTGCTAAAGTCGCCGACTTAGAGATGCACCATGTCTTGTAAAAATACCGTCACTGGAAATAACGCATACACCGTCGCTTGTCGACAGCTTGTCAATCAAAAGTGCCCTAATTATCACGTTATTCGACAAAGTCACTAAGTTATTACTCATAACTTTATAAATTAGACTTAACTTAAACCTAACTTAAACCGTCGGCGGTAAGTTAATACAGTGATCATTAGAAAGATGTCTTAGTTATTGTTTTAGTCATGCGCACACAATGCGTTTATTATTATGTCCACCGGAGTTAGCTGGCGTGCACGCGGGCTTAGTATTAATCTGGAAATGTCACTCAATGTAAACCGACTTTCCAATTACCTGTCGACGCCGCTGATCGATGACTTGGGCCTAACTTTAATGTCGCAAGCGTACCACCGAATGCAAGGTCGGGACAAAATTGTTGTCAATTTGAGGAGAGCTTGTAGATTTAAGAAGACGTCTGCGTACGCGCACGTTGAGAGTTGCATCAACGCCGAACGTCGTTTGAATTCGTATACACCGTGTCTCAGAAAAAAGCAGTCAAAGCTTTTTTGTCATAACTTTGTCAGATTTTTATTAACTTTAATAATTTATCGCATGATGATGATTAAGACGACGAAATTATGTAAGGTGTACTCATTTTCCACCTCACCTAATCACCTAGTCAATGCACTACCATGTGAAACACAGATGCTCCAAATTGTTGCATAATGCTGAGTTGTTGTCTCAAGTAAACGCTGTAACGAGTTAATTAAGCAAAAAATACATTAAAATGTAAATTATTTAACAGTAAGTTTGTATAACAACTCGCTTGCAAATTAAAATTTATGCCAAAGTGTGCTCCACATACAAAGACGCAACGG
>Ga0056128_1009806_pt1 | contig 11978 bp, 7 predicted proteins | sample WorMetLIZISLAND2_FD_71113 | JGI IMG/M metagenome (GOLD analysis project Ga0056128, IMG submission 71113) | Marine gutless worms symbiont microbial communities from Max Planck institute for Marine Microbiology, Germany - Olavius geniculatus... ... | reverse complement strand
CACATCGAAAACAGCAAAAATTACAAAAGGTGATATTATTCAGCAGCACATTGACACACAGTCAGTGTGATGCGGGCAATATCACCTTTTGTAATTTTTGCTGTTTTCGATGTGTAAGTCCTTAAATGTTGCCGTTAACAAGTGTAGAAACTGATGTTCTGTTCATTTATTTGTCTATAATAAGCTGGAAATTGACGTCAGAATCTGTTTTGGACTGTTAGTCCAATGTTTTGTTGGTTCAATAATTTTCGCTGACTGTCGTGTTTCTGAATAGGCTACTTCATTTCATGAAGACAATCGTGCGGTATTGTGACTAAACGGTTAGTCATAGAGGGTCGGCGATGGTACTATAGGATAGGGCGCTGGCGACTTCCTTTAGGCTGTCAATAGTAACCATGTCTCCATCTGCAGCGGTTTCGCCGCAATTTTTAATGGAAAGTTTCAAGTAAAGTAGCCGTATCTCAGAAACGGTGAAAGATAGGGCCAAGTTAGGCCTACCCATTAATCACTAATAGAAAGTCACGTATATTGGCTTTCAAATGACATGAAAATTATTGACCTTGGATGACCTTAAAGGCAAGGGCGGCGCCACCATAGGAGCTGGGAGGGACATGTGATAGGCATATTAAATTTAGATTTCGTAACCCCTAAAGAGGCACTTCCTTACGCAAAACCGCGTCATATGACCCATCCAGCGTTAATATCGGTTCAGTCGTTTTCGCTGTATGGGAGGACAAGAAAAAAAGTCAAGGAAAAGGAAGGAAAGGCACAAAAAGTCAAGCAAGCGTTATATTTCATTTATTCATGAGGAAGCCCCTGTGAACATATTTTCACCAAATTTTGCACATCGGACAAGGCACATCGGGAGATAAGCCGGGTGTAATCATCTGCGCAGGTTTTGATGTGAAAAAATTAAGAAGTTTGGGATATACAGGAGTCAAATTTCAGAGTCTCTCTTTGAAATGGCTGGTCACCCTTGCAACAGTGCTGCACTACCGCACAGCCTGTGATAGGATAACAAGCACTAATGACTAGCTTTTTAGGGGTATCAACATCGACGACCTTGAACGACATTGAGTTCCCAAAATAAAGGATTTTACTGAATTTTTCGCGATTTCGGGCTTGCTTCACACGTTTCAAGACTGAACTGCTCCGAAATGGCTGGAAATAGACCAAGACAGACTGCATATGAATTTTCAGCATAAAACGTAGATTTTAGTAGTCCAAGTGCTGACTGACCCATATGGCTACGTTCAAGGAGGCCTGTGCACGCGGGTGTCAAAAAGGGTACTCCCTAAAAATGGTTATTTTACCGCTATTGTCTCGTATGGCGTGAAAACGGTTGCAGACAGCAGGGCCGAATTAAGGCTTTAAGGGGCCCTAGGCCCAAATATTTTGTGCGGCCCCTTACACGTGTATGTACAAATTACAATAAACCATCCATTATCTAAGCATTCGTCAAATAGCCAAAATTTTAGCAAATGGTAGTAGGGTGTTTCGGGGTAAACCACCTAAGGCTGTATGCTTAAAAGAGAAAGAAACCACTGTCCATCTAGTGAAAATAAATTTTGAAGTTCAATAGAGAGATCTCTATCTATCAAAATTTTCAGTCAAACCTGTCCACACTGCAGCTATGGCTTGTCAGTACACATTTAAAATAGACAGGGGTAGGCTGAGACACATTTAACAATTTTCAGGTAAAGCTGGCCATCCGTCAGGAAAAGCTGGCCACCTCAACATATTGCACTTAAATTATAAGGGAATACCACTAGAAGTTCCAAAAAGCATGCAAATGTTACAACATAAATATTAGTCACAAAATTCACACTGCTGGGCGAAGACACTGTCATCGACATCAGCACACGTAATGTGCGAACAACTCACAACTCTGACACTGCACTCACTTATGGGGTGTTTACACGATCCAGCAAACGTTCAGCAAACTTCCAGCAAATGCATTCAAAATAAACGTGCTAATGCTGGACGTTTGCTGGATCGTGTAAACACCCTATTAGTGATATCATCAGCCTTCATGACAGTACAAGCAGATGTCACGTTTACCACTAGTGCCACCAGCAGAGGTTTCTGAAAAGCTCACTTTTCTTTTTCAGTGATTTGGACGCCACCAAAAACCAGACGACTCATACACAAACACTGTGCTACTTTTATTTAAGAAAACCAACGCAAGTCACAACACAGACAGGAAAGAAAACAAATCAAACGACAGAAATATAATAGTCATAAAAAGCAAGCTGTAATTTTGCAATACAGACCAGAACGTCATCAAAACAGACCAGTTATCAATATTTCGTAATTTACAAAACATTTCTGTTACAAAGTCTGCACATGGAAATAAAACTGCAAGTAATCGCCAGTAAGCAACAAAGCACAAAAAGTTCACTAACGATATAGGCATATTTAAACAGGTCATAGGGACAAATACCTACATTTATTACACAACAGTCTTAACAGGCTATATCGCGGGTATTGCCCATTCTTCTATCCGTCTGTCTGTCCCATGATAAGGGCTCCACACTTGAAAACAAAAAGGTGTAGAAAAACCAAAATGGGTGTAAACGTTCCACAAGGCAGGAGTAACCAATTTGCCAGTTTTGAGTGCAAAAGGTTAAATTTGCACAGTGCAGTGGGTAAATACGTATAGCTATGTGGATGGCCGCATATATCGGCAGTCGGCTGGCAGCTTCGCTTCTTACTGATGATGATCGCAGCGTGACTAAGACGACATGACACCACTAACATATAAGGAGACGGGGTCTAAGCAAATTCGGCTATCTTTATAGCCGCAAGTGAGCAAATAAACTCATTGTCAAAATTAAACAAGAAATTTGAGCTAATGCTCACGAGACGCGCGAAAGCCTATAGCAGTTCCGGTTCAGTAGGCCTAGTTTAGCTGAGAAATGGGATGTTCATGCTAAGTTAACATACAAATACTAAATTCTCTATCTGGATCGCATAACGATAGTTCCGTGGCGCCACCTTGTGAATGATATAGACTTGTGTCGCAGCCTGAAATCGCTAAAAAATTCATAAAACCCCCTTCAAGGTCATTGAATTTGGCGCCAATCGAGAGCCAGTATACGACTTCCTATTAGTGATTAATAGTAACCTAGGCCCTATCTCGCACCGTTACTGAGATACAGTGACTTATTGGCCGAAAATCGCAAATTTTGCCCACACCCCTCTCATTTAGCACCCTCGTTTGGGGTGACCCCCTTCGAATTTATAGAAAAGCTTTACAGTTCCTAAAACTAATGTCTTCCAGGCAGCCGACGGTGAAAATCTGGTGATCCTATCTTGCACCGTTCTTGACTGATCCACCCGTGTGACAGACGGACAGACAGACGGACGGAAAGACGGACAGAATTGTGATGGATAAGATGCGCGGAGAGCAGTAGCTGCTTTCGCGCGTAAAAATCATATAAATTATTATGCTAAGTTTTGACATGTTCCAATTACAGCTGCAGCATTAGCCTATACAATATGAGGCCATAAGTTATAGCTTGATCTGTTAGAAAAATGGAAGCAAGTGAACAGGTGTGTGACTAGATAAACATATTATGTCAATAAAAGTCCGGTAAAGTGGCACATTTAATAGGGGGGATAGAGCCCACTTGGCACTAATATCTTGCACACTACTGATTAATGAAACATCAAAATTTATGTAACACTTTGCAAAAAGGTGTCAGCTTCTGGAGTCAGAGCAAACATACTAACAGAAGATGAAGGCTTCGAACAAAATATTTACAGCTGAAACATTAAACCTATATGGATAATTTGATTTTAAAGTACACAGACGTGTTAGCATAAAAATAAGCAACAGTAATACAGAAAAAAAACATTACAAATGCAAATTAAATGCTTTGATGTAACAAAAAGGACAACAACAAATTTCATGTCACATGCACAAATAACGCAAGCACAGATATTTACAATTGTCAACAATAAACATGTTATCAAATTATATGTAATACCTTAATACATTCTAAGTCCTGATTAGTAGGGCCCACAGCTTTCCACGGGCCGTGGAATTTCAAGCCGAGCCGTGGAATTTGCCTTTTTTGCGGAATTTTGATATTTCTGCAAAATTTTGTGGAATTTGGCAAAGTTCAGAAATGACTGGCGATTAGTACAATCGTTGGCTTGATGACGTACTTGTATCACAGAATGTGGCGGAAAAAAATCAAACTTAGGCCTAAATGCCTAAAACTGTGCACCCCAACAATAGCTGTCGCAATATGACAAAATTTTATGAAGCAAACACAACGCAACTTGACAGATTGCACGTTAATAAAAGATCGATAATTTTCTTTGTATATTGCTGGCATAAATGAGCATAATGATTGAATAGAATGGAGCTCGGTTTACTCACAAACGGAAGGCTGTGGTGAGCCACGGAATTTTGCAAACTGGCCTGTGGAATTTGGCAAAATTTTCTGCGGTAAACTGTGGGCCCTACTGATTAGTCAATATTTGCCACTCCTAATGCCTCAGTGCTCTAGAAAAAGCAACTTTTGGGAGATTAGACAAAATGTGGAGAAACTCCAAAAAAATTGTCAATTAGAGAAATGTGGATAAAAATGGCACTATCATCATCATCATCATCATCATCATCGCCATCGACATCAGCAGCAGCAGTTGCATATTTAATAGCAAAAGTAAAGCAGTAGTAATGGTAGTAGCAGTTGAACTAGCAGGGGCCGTATGCATAACAACGTCTTAGTTTACGCCGAGACTTGCAGCTACGTCGGTACTAACAAGTCTGAGACTAATCGACTAAGTTAGTCGGTATGCAAAAAGACGGCGTAGCGGATGAATTACCAGGTCCCGGGGTAGTTGACGTCGGGTAATTTCACTTAGGAATTCCCTAGCATGAAGTCACCCATTCTCACGTTGACGCATGCGCGGCAAACGCGCATCCGCAAAATCGTCGTCTGCTGCAGCTGCGGTCCGTATATTAACATTCATGACGTCTGTGGCCCAGGCTAATTACAGCTACGCGTGCAGGAGAAATGTGCGACGCAAAAATGTGCAAACAAATGTTACATTCGTTAAATTTTAATACTAAAATTGTGCTAGTAATATATACCGTCTAACCATAAGAGTTGAATGACGCAAGATGTATTAGCAAATGAAAAATAATTTTGTCCCGAATAAATTTATTTATGTCGAACTAAACCAGTTATGCCTGGTTTCGAGGGAGACTAATTTTAGTCCCTTATTTACACCCAAACTAGCGATAAGTCGCCATTATGCATACCAACTTAACAGTTGGTCCGATGTAACTCGAATTTAGTCCGAGACTAAAGTACGACGTTGTTATGCATAAAAACCGGGACACTACATATAGGCCAGTATGGCATAATGGCACTTACTTGGCCACGTGAAAAGTATAACACTACTTCTTTTCTAAGACAGTTACAAAATAAAATACTAAATACACAACATTAGATCTGCAACCGACAAATCCCAATAAACGGCGTACCAACAATTATTTCGATCTACTTCAAGCCCTGGGCAAAACACAGCAAAATGAAGAAACAGGGGACAACAATAAACGTACAGAGCAGATAACAACGACAAATATGCTGCAATATCCAGAGTTCAGCAGTAACAAAATTACATGTAATTCAATTGTGTAATTCAGTTACAAATTGCAATTGTAATTCAATTACATTCGGCTTTGATGTAATTTGTAATTGGTAATTCAAGTACATGGTCATGTAATTTGTGACTTCAAATTACATCATGGTTTATAATTACATCTGTGAGATTCAAGTGGTAAGATCTATTACTTTCATATTAAGCATCACGTCAATCTCTCTTACTTACTTAACTACACTTTGCCATGTGATTAACATTTTCAGTTATAACTGTTTTTTTCTGCACAAGTTGTATGTAAATAGTGTAGCAGACTATAGATAGCAGACGTTCCATTTCGCAAACCGTGGAATGAACACTGAACAGTCTGCATCGCCGATCGTTGTCGAGTCATAAAACATTTCTGCAATTGCTTTTTCTCCAGGCCTTTAATGTGACATAGACTTTCATGAGACTTATATGTAACTTACATTTCTAAATATAAGTTGTGTTTGTAAATAGTGTAAACAGTTGACATTGTTAGATAATTGGAGTGTTGCTGTTTGATCCTGGTGTTTTTTGGTCTGATAATAAATAGAGATTGTATTATTAGTGTACTACTGCTAGTCTGCTAGAAATATGAATGTATTTATCACTTATAATATTAATTGGAAAACGAGATCAGCAAATGCATGTAATTTGTAACTGAAGTAATCAAAATTACGTAATTTGTAATTTGGTCTCTGATTCCAAAGTAATCTGTAATTTGTAATTTAAATTACACTCATGTCAGTAATTTGTAATTGAATTACATTTGAGCCAGTAATTTGCCAGCTCTGGCAATATCTAAACATGAACACCACTGCCTACAAACCCCACAATACTAGTAAGGCTGGGTGCCTTAAAGGTATTCGAGTGGTTGTGGATTTGATTCCTGGTTAGGTTACTATGGTTACTACCTAGATGGGTAAATGTCTGTGGACAGAGAGGTAAACCATCTCAGTATATAACCAACCACCTAGGTCAACTCGACCTTCCATCCCTCCTGGGTAAGTAAATCGAGCACCTGCATGTCTGGCTGAGTTTACGGCGGGGTGCATTCACCTGTGTCAGGTAGTATGTTGCACTGTGTGATCCCACATGGCAGGTGACGCTCCATAGCTTTGCGCTTTGTTTATCATAATGAGCTTAAAACACACGCCAATAAACAGATGACGCAACAAGCACAGTCTACAAACACCCTAATTACTTACAAGCCATGGGTACCCACAGTTTTTACAGTAGATTAATCCAATAAAACTTGCTGGGTGTTTTGTCTGAACCATGCAAACAGCTGATACTTTAAAAACAGTACGCCACATATACAAATGCATAAAATAAAAAAAATGGATAAATATTACAAGTACAGTCCTGATTTACATATATTACAACAATGAACACTGACGAAACCAACTACTAAATTAACATCAAAACTTGACTATGGTATAATAACATATGAAATACACTGTAGCAGTAAAATAATAGAACAATGGTTTGAAGCAAACACGCCAATAAGAGAATGAAGAAATTACATTGCACAGGGTGGTTCAAGAAGTAAGAAAGTGCTCTGCACAAAAGAATGATTCTATAAGCAGTAGTTTAAATCCAATGTCAATAAAAAAACACAAAAATACACAAGCAACCTGTGAATAAAAATATTTAATTTCATGAACTAACTAATATGACAATTAACTGACTGACACAGTGGGTTTTTTTCTCACTACCCTGCATATCAGAACAACACTGCAAGCGGGCTAGAAAAAAAGTGAATGAACAAACAATGAACACTGTGAAAATAACGAAACCGGAATGTTCAACATCGAATGAAAAGTGCAAAACATTGTACATTATACCAAAATATGGAAGTTAAAAGTTATAAGTACACACATACTTTACATCTTTGTATCTGCAGGCTTCTCGTATAAAATGTTCAGCTTGGGACTACTAGTTTAGCCTTAAGAGATGCCAGGAACATTTTTGATTAATTTAACTCAGTGGTTGTATTTTTTTAGTCTTTTAATTTTTATTAAATTCTCCTAAATTCGAATGTGAGTGACTGCATTCAAAAGTGGCAAACTGTTTCCAGTTTTAGCAGCTAAAACATTACAAAAGTAACGCCAAAACTGACATAAATATAAGTATCGGTTTAGTTAGTTACCACAGTTATAAAATTGGGGAAATTTTTGAGACACGGGCCTAAAACACAGAATGATATCTAGACAGTACATCGATGCACTCAGACGACAATACGCAACAACAACAACAACAATAAATACATGTATACAAATAGAATGACTTTCTTGCTTACTTACTTACATACTTAGACAACTGTGCAGTGTGCAGCAATGAAGCAGACTCAAAATTTCCCCGTGACTTTCCCCTCATAAGCAGTTAATAGAGGATCATGAATCCCAAGGCAAGGGGAGCTAGGATTGCAACCCAAAATTTAGGTGATGGATGCTAAGGCATTCCAACAGAGCAACAACCCAAAATTTAGAAAAAATTTGACAAATTTTGTACAAAAAAAATTCCAGAGAATAGCATACCATATCAGTGAAAACTGCTAGATTCATGGACATAGATATGGACATGCAGTTTGGTGGTACTAGCAGTGCTGGAACTGAAACTTTTACTTGTCGGATGACGGATATGCCATTTGAAACAAGGTCTTTGAGGCTCCAACAAGGGGTGGAATAGACATACATGATGCATGAACTATTTGTTCCTGCTTGTGACGGAAATGAGAATCCCATTTCGTTCGTTCTTGTTCGTTCTATCATGGTCGTCACGGCGAGTCTGTCTTCTTTTTCTTTTACTTCTTCTTTTATTTTTTAAATCGCCAAATTCTGTCACGATCAATTCTTACTTATTAAAAGACTTTGTATTGTAGACACTGCACGGGGGTTCCTCCCATATGACTTATAGAGCCATTGGATTTTAGACAGAGTTACGACCCTATGGCGCAACATGCTTATTCATCTCTGAGAATAGGAGTGTGCCAAATGGTTTTTAGCAGACCGTACTTTAGTCAAGGTTGAGCTATTAGCAAGAGTTTTTATCCATCCATCTGTCCGCCCATCTGTCACGAATGTACTGTGGCTACACGGTGCAAGATAGGGCCTAGGTTGCTACTGATCACTAGTAGGAAGTCGCATAAAGGCTTTGAAATGACAAATAAACTGATGACCTTGGATAACCATGAAGGGTCATTACGCACTATGGAATGGAATGGAATGTTTCAAGCTATAAGTGGCCATATCTCAAAAATGTGCAAGACAGGGCCAAGGTTACTATTAATCACTAACAGGAAGTGGCATACCCCCTGTCTAATTAGATGAAAATCATTGGCCTTGGATGACCTTGAAGGCCGTTATGCGCCATTGTGGCTAAATGGTGCAAGACAGGGCCTAAGTTGCTATTGATCACAAACAGGAAGTCGCATATTGGCTTTCAAATTACCTGCAAATCATCGACCTTGGATGACATTAAAGGTCAGTGTGTGCTATTGTGGCCAAATGGTGCAAAATAGGCCCAAAGTTGCTATTGATCACTGATAAAAAGTCACATATTGGCTTTCAGATAAAATGAAAATCATCGACCTTCGACGACCTTGAAGGTCACTGACAACAAGTATGGTTGACTATCCTAGCAACAGCTGGGCTTCTTGCTTAAAGTTTGGTTCGGTTTCGGTTGTTTTAAATCACGACTGCTTTTGGTTCAGAATCATCATTGTGGATTTGGTTTCACTAAAAATCTGCAGTTTCAATTTTGAACTGGCATGAATATGTTTCGTTTTTGCAGTTTCTGATAAGATTTGCATTACCGCACAACAGCAGTCAGCTATGCTCTGAAAAACAATTTACACAGAATTATTAGGTTCATATGAAATTTAACTTATTAGCTTTCCACTTTAAATGAGTTTGTTTACAACTGTTGTGGACAGCTGATCAAGCTTTTGTAAATGCTACAGAAAATGAACAAAACAAAAACTTTAAAACCAAAATGAAACCAACATTCCATTTTCACACATGCCTAATTGAGAAGGGCCGTGAGCTCATCAACAAGTGCTCTTAATGACTCTACGCTAACATCATCATCATCTTCATCGGCATCCTGGTCTACAATTCTCTGGTGCTCCTTTGTATCTATGCTCTCCGTGTCTCGTTTACTTGAACGTCTGTGATCAACGTCGTACGTTCTTCTCCACCAGTGATCCTGGTTACCCGGCGAACTCCCACCGTAATGCGGACTTCGGATGCGGTAATCCCCCGGAATTTCCGTCTTCTTCCGCTGCCGCTCTGCAGAATTTCCGCCACCGACCGAATTCCGCCGCTTGCTTTTTTCCGCCTGCTCAGTTTCGAAGAGAGCAATCAGAAACTCGACGTCCTTCAGGTTGAATCCGTTGTCGAGCAACCATTTGCGACGTCGAGTGTTCCGATCTGAAGTCATCTCATCCTTTGACTGAATCTATAATAATAATAATAATAAATGGCCAGTTTATCTTATATGGCAATTAGTGACTGGACTGACAATACAGTACATATAGATGCAAGATGCATATGAGGGTCATTCGATAAATAAGTTACAAAACAGCACCGTTCTGTTATTTGTCTAAAGATAAAAAAACCTGAAATATATGTTTTGTAAGAAATTTTATTTCAAACATGTGTAAAATTTTTTTGATGATGTCATCATTAATGTGGTGTCATCTGTTCATAGAATGCACTTTGTACATGTATTATTTTCTCCAGCAGTAAACGAAAAAAAGTTAGAAAAGCACTCGAAGAGCGCAGACCTCTGCCAAGCACATATAACGAAAATTTCAAAGTGATCCAGAATCCAGGATTCCTTCTGGATCACCCCCAAAATTGAACCACTTGTAGCTTTTGCCATTCCCAACATTCCCTGAAAATTTCAGAAAGATCCTTCCAGAACTTTTTGAGTTATCTTGCTAACACACAGACAAACAAAGAAACTCTGGCAAAAACATAACCTCCTTAGCGGAGGTAATAAATTTAACAAGTTAATGTTACCTCACTAAATGTTATAAAGATTACTGTTTTATTTTTCAACATAATTGTTGAAGTTCGCTTAAACATGTGTCCTATCTGTAAACAAGCTTTCGAATGCCCAATGCAAAAACGCAATGACGGCTGCTGTCCATGCCTCTAAAGATCGACTGATTGCACTTCAGTATAATTATGATGCAAATTTCTGCCGACTTTGCATTTTCTTACATGAGAGGTGTATTGTTTGCTTCGTAAAACACTTGTTGCCATATACTGAATGCATCTCAGAATGAATCTGATTTGCATAAAGTTAGATTGCCCACTAACAAAACAATAACGGCACACTCTTCATTACGAGTGGATTTCAGTGGGAACATTGCTGTATTTTATGTTATTAAATGAGATGGTAGTGACATCGGCAAAATAAAACTTACAGCTGTGACTCAGAATTAAATTTCCTACAAAACATATATTTCGAATTTTAAATATCTGGAAAACTAACAGTAAGACACTGTTTTGTAACTTATTTATCGAATGACCCTCGTACACACATATGGCACAAAAAAAGATACACTAGTGCATACAATATATACAATGCAAAAAAGAAAACATACCATACTAATTTTAACAGCACAGAATAAATCACACAAAACATAATAGTCACAGTCACAGTCATAAAAATATATACACTGTGTTTCATAAAAAACATGGCACCCTTTTTCTTTCTTTCATAATTTACTCAAATTATAATCAATTTATATGTAATTTTTACCGGATAAAGCTGAAGAAATACTAATTCAAAATGTTTCAACAAAATGTAGCTGTTAGTTAAATATTCTTTGCTAGTCGTGATGTAATGCTGACATCATAATGTGCCGCGAGCACAAACTTGCTTGTCGCAACCGATGCTGACAGATTTGCTGAATAGCTGCTCTGCTTCGATGGTAAACTTATCTGGTTCACCGATGGCAAACTGTTGAAGTTTTACCATTGCAGCCACAAAAAACGACAAAAAATGATTACTTTCACACTTTTGTAAGGATAGCGTGACTTTTACACCTTTCAGCAAGACAGAGCACCAGCACACACCACTTGCGAGATAGTTGAGTTTTTGGATCACGAGACGCCTGATTTCACACCCCCATATTGCTTAGTGCTGACACGATGAATAATTTTCATTAGTAAACCAGACAAACAGACGAACAGACACAATGTACAGACGAACAGGTGGAACAATTCTACGCAGACCTGGAAACAACGCTGGACGACATACCGAAGAAGGATATCGTAATCATTGCAGGTGACTGGAATGCAAAGGTTGGAAGAGACAAC
>Ga0056128_1009805_pt1 | contig 11979 bp, 6 predicted proteins | sample WorMetLIZISLAND2_FD_71113 | JGI IMG/M metagenome (GOLD analysis project Ga0056128, IMG submission 71113) | Marine gutless worms symbiont microbial communities from Max Planck institute for Marine Microbiology, Germany - Olavius geniculatus... ... | reverse complement strand
TGAGCCTGTCCACATACGTCAGTCTCTGACTCCCTCTGTTGAACTTTCCTTGGGTTGGTTCCCAGAGTACCAGGTTGCTCACTTCTAGCTCGCTATGTCTCACACAGTGCCCTGCAAGTCCAAGTCTTTTTTTCCCGGATCTTATTTGATATCCTCGGTAGGTTACCATAGAGGTCCTCATTTGTCATTTTGTCCATCCACATAATGTTCATGACCATCCTCAACATATGAGTGTAGCAACCATCTAGTCTGGATTCGTCCTTTGCGGATAGCGTCCATGTCCCCCCAATGGCACCCTGAACACGCCAGCGATGACGTAATAGACGTTTTTGACGACGTCAGACACAGGTCAAGCTGACTGGCGTTGGTCTTTGGGACGTACGAGCGTACTGCAGACGAAACGTCCGTAATTTCTTTGGAGTGCCGCGGACTGCAAGTCCTCGTTGCGTGGTGGGTGTCGATTTTGACTCGTTGTCGCAGAACGCTAGGCTCATTGTATCACTGTATCTCCGTGACCGTGAACGAAACGTACGTGTTTTGAAGACCATGCGGCATAGACCGACCGGTGCATTCGCTTGCACTTCAGTCACCTGCAACTACTACGAGTCGTGAAATGCGTGAACTGTTGCTGTAGAGGCTTAAGATACGCCAGAATCACACGCATGCAGACGTTGTCTCCTCCTCTTCTTAGCACGTCGATTACGGGCGTACGGAGCGAGCGAAATGTACTGAACTAAACTGAACCGAAGCAACAGAAGTTACAGATCATTTCAGCTCAGTTTATTTCGTTTGCTCTGTACAACATTTAGCAGCTCCGTCGTCAGTGTTATCATTTTTGATTTTATAAATTTTTGCTTCCAAAATAGTTTGGTGTTGTGCTTTAAACAGTGCGTTGAGGTCGTGGCAGAAAGGGCAACGAAACGGCTGCCGGTTCTAAATTTTGGTCTGCCGTGAAAAAAACTGTGTCGAAAACTTTTCGTTTAAAAATATGACATTTGGGGCTCAAATCTTCCATTTTGGAAATGTTTGAAGGCAAAATTAAAATTTTTAGCACCCATAATCATATCGTCTGTTAGAATTTTGTAGCTGTTTGTTGCAAAAATAACAGCCTTTTGACGACGCTGAAGATTTTAGCCCTAAACAAGACGCAAGACCTCATGAAAGACCACACACTGAAAGCGCGCGAAGAGCTGAAAATTGAAGTAAAATAACATGACGTTTCGGCTCAGTTTAGTTGAGTTAATATGTCGCTCTGCACGCGCCGTGACAGCTATTCCTACTCGATGGTTTTCAAAACTGATTTTATGAAATACATCAATCCTTTTTCATTCGAATACCAGCTGACAAGCAGATAACGAGATAAAGAGGTTTTACACTGGCAATTGACTTTGAACGATGTCAAACTGTAGCATACGCACGTCGTCTCGTTTGATTTGTCGGACTGCAGTCCTTATATGCCTGAGACGGATAGAGATAAAGAGATAAAGAGACAGAAAGAGTTTATACACGGGGGACGGGGACTTAAGAGTCGACTCGTTAGCTCATTGTGCTGATAAGACGGTCTGCAGATCTTCGAATGCCGCGACGCAGTCACACGTCTTGCTGCTCTTGCACCAGAGAACAGCGACCGACTGACTATACGACTGTCTCTGGAAGCGGACAAAATTTCTTCCCCGGACAAAATCTGCCGAACAAAGTTTCTCCGTCTTTCTCCGCGATACGGAAGATCATTGTAATGGTTAAAGGGTAAAATAATATCGCTCTTCATAAATAACCTATCTCAGAGCTACGGTCTACGGATTGTCACCGGCCATATGGGATCACCTGCCACCCGACACAGGTGAACATGCCCCGCCAGACAGACCGGTGCTCGCCATTAACTTCCAGTTTTTGTATAGAAAACACAAATGACTTTAGCGCGATATACACTTTTGCAGAGTAGATTTAAATCATAACGTGAAGGAGAATTATTCTATCCAACGGAGAGGAGGAATCATGTTGTCTTGGCAGTCAGTGCCAAGTGGGTTAAAGCCGACGGAACTATAGCACATGCAGAAAGGCTGCTGGAACAAAGATCAAAGCCACTTCTTGCATCTTGATACAGACAGGTGCCGCCGCAGACTTGAGTTGAATCCCTCGAGTAGTGAGTAGCACGTGGTTCTGACGCCTGTCGCTAGGGTGCGCTGCGGTATTCCGATTAATCTAAACAACCAACTGAATGAACTGATGCTGCTTGCGTCTCATACAAACGAGCAGTTTTCAAACTTTTCTTGTAATTTGTGGCCAGTGCCGGATGTGGGGTCTATCGATGCTGCAGCATTAGGCCTTTTCATGAAATAAACCAGCAGCCATGGACTGTCTTGGCCTATTAAGATTGTCCCAGATGTTTTTTTTCATTTCAACTACGCATACTTACAATCAATTCTTGGGCACTAGTGAGCCATTGTGATTTTTTTTGTCGAATTTTTTCGAATAAGTGTAAAATAAAATTTTTATTTCATAACAATAAAAAGGCACTTTCTTGCGCAGAACTGCGTCATTTGACGTATTAAGCGTAAAAATCAGTCTAACGGACTCGCCTGCAGACGAGTTGAAAAACCAAAAAAGTGTAGTAAATTTCGAACAGAAGGGGTATATATTTCACTTATATGGGGAGCAAAAACCCCTGGGAGGATTGAGCCCAATTTTTGGTGATAGGCGTCCACGACGTAATCACGCCATTCAAATTTGGTGACGATCGGTTCAGGGTTTTCTTTTGGTTGGCTAAGGGTCAAATTTTGCCTTTTCCCATAGACTTTGAAGGTCGTCCTTACAACACTACCGTGTGAAGTGTGATTTCAGTCAGAAAACACCTAGGTCTATTGTAGACCTAACTTAGTTTAAAAAAGTAAGCATTGAAGTCTATTTCAAAACATTTTATTAACCAAAATACTAAGTAATATATACACGCAACGCTTATAAATAACCAAAACGTTAAAGACACGACGACTGAAAACAGCACCGTTCAGTACAAACACTATCACATTGTGCGCGCAGCACGCAAAATGTCTGTCGTAAGGAAACGGTAAACACGAACGTCGTGGCAAGGGGCCGGGCCTCCCCCTCCTAAATTTGGGCTGTGGAAAGATTTTCACAAAATCTTCCCGTCAAGAAACTTTCGCGCAAAAATGCAAAATTTTGGACTAAAAACCCCGAATTTTTGGGAAATTTCGGGGAACAATTAAAATTACTGCACCCATAATCTTCTGTCAAAAGTGTCTTTCGGAATGATTGCAACTTATTGCCGCTTTTTCACCCGCGACGCCGTTGGCGGTATAAACATGAACAACTGCGCACTGTACACAGTGTTAGAATTGAGAAAAATTAGCTGGGGGTTGAACTTTTTGACCATCAGAGCTCGATCAAAATTGTGATGTAATCGTATGTATATAGTATATAGCTGACCCCCTCCCCAATACATAATTTGACACCAGATCATAGTGGATTGCAGCAAAGTGTACATAGCCTTCGCTATTAGAATAATAAAACTGCGAATAAAAACAGCACATATGGTGTTATGTCGAAACAGTTGGGTGAAGGGAGCTAAACAGGATTTAGTGAAGGTCGACCCTAACAAATTTTGCATGGGCATGCCCCCCTCTGTTGAGCCATTGGCACATATCTCGACCCTCGTACTGAATCGTTTAGGTCTATAGTCCACGCTGTAGTCAATGTATTGGTGACAAACTAAGCAAAGTACAGCAATGTCTAAAAATATCTAACTACATTATTCGTTGGATTTCAAATCGATCCAGTGGAAGAATTATAAGCACAAACGTACAGTGGCGGCGCCAGGTTTTTAGTTTTTTTGCTATCAGGAAAGCCAAGAGATTGAAGCATGCATGGGAAAATTGTATTTGCTTTTCGTTTGCAAAGTAAATTACTTTATCGTGGTGTGTAAAACTCAGACTAGTGAAAGGGGGTTCTAAATAGAAGCCAAGTCTAAAATGGAAAACTTAGTGTCCCCTGGCCGCGCTTGGGGCCGCCACTGCTAATACATGTGAACCTGAGCCGTTTTGTGAAATATGAATATCACACCATCAGTATGAAAGCCTTAAATACATGGCAAAAATATCATAATACAAAAGCAAGCACGATGAAGCAAGTAGGCCTAACGTAAAAGGCATTCATTCAAGTGCTCGCATTGGATTTGCTCGTACTAACGGTCTACGTGACGCAACACATGTGACGTAACGCCAACTGGCTAGTAAGTAAAAAAAGTCCCAAACTCCCGCGCATTCATCATAACTTCATATGAAATATTAACCGATTTAAAAAAATTTTCACTAGCCGCATAAGTGGTAAATTTGAACTACCGCACTAATAATCATCAAATACGAAATACAGTCAGGCGCGGTAGACCTTAGAAAGCCACTGCGTCCGGTAAAAAATCGACCCCCTGGACATCATGCAATAAAAATGTCAAATTTGAACAAATTTGAATAAAGTTTTGTACACTTCATCATCAATAAATTTTTGAAGCGAATGCCATATTATTTCTTACCAAAATTATTAATTGTTGAATATCCATAACAAAATATCTCCGTTACCAATATGGTGTTACATAAGCAAACTCCTGTGTTCATTTGCATAACTTTAACAAACAGCATCTGATTCTGGCAAAATTTTACATCAACAATGCATCATTTATTCGCAATTAACTTGCCAAATTACAGTTAAATATATCTACGTAAAAAATAGTTTCAGCAGCTTTTGTGAGGTCGCCTCAAAACGTGAAGTGTCCAGTATTAGGCAACCGTTTGTTTAATCCTGACAGTGTCCACAGCTTGCTGGGAAATTTCGCAATAAACTTTTAATACCCTTTCTTTTGTTTTAACAGTCTAATCAAAAAAAACAATCATCTGCAAAAAACACCATTTTGTTATTGTGCACGTTATTTTGATTGCGTCAACAATGTTACTTCCGCTTGAGCGACTGTTCAACATTTAATAATTTTGGTAAGAATTAATATTTTTCTACGAAATTTGGCAGTCGCTTTGAAAATTTATTGAGGATTAAGTGTATGCAACTTTATTCAAATTCGTTCAGATTTGACATTTTTATTGCACGATATCTAGAGGGTCAGTTTCTTTCACCAGACACAGTGTATAATAAGAGCTACAACTCGCATATTCCAAAGCTAAGAAGAAACACGTTGCGGGTTTGACAAGATCTTTAAAGGCGCGTACAGAACGATAGAAGTGAAAATTGAACTAAACTCAACTGAAACAAAATGAAAGCAAAAGCGCAGGGCTTTTATTGCCGTTCAGTTTTTACGCACGAAAGCAGCTACTGCCTTAGCGCGTCTTAGCCATCGCAATTCTGTCTGTCTGTCACACGGGTGGATCAGTCAAAAAACGGTGCAAGCTAGGATCATCAAATCTTCACCGCGGCTAGCAGAAAGACTCTAGTTTCAGGAATTGTAAAGCTTTTTTCATAAATTCGAAGAGGGTCACCCCTAACAAGAGCACTAAATGAAAGGGAGTGGGAAAATTTGGGATTTTCAGCCAATAAGTCGCTGTATCTCAGTAACAGTGCGAGATATGGCCTAGGTTACTATTAATCACTAATAGGAAGTCGTACACTGGCTCTCGATTGGCGCCGAATTCAATGACCTTGGAATGCTGGATGACCTTGAACGTTAAAATATGGGGTTTTTATGAATTTTTGGTAATTTCGGGCTGCGAGACACATTTCAAAAGCGAATTGCGCCGAAATCAATTGAGTTAGACATAGAAAAGCTGCATACAAAATTTTCAGCATTGAACATAGATTTCGACGGTCCAAGTCTCGATTTTCTAGGTTCAAGGAAACCTGCGCAAGAGGGCATCAAAGAGCAGTACTTCCGTAAAAGTCGTTATTTTATCGTTGTTGGCCAGTCTTTCGTGAAAACGGTTGCAGATAGGCATGTGAATGCTACCTATCACAACAAGCACTAGTTGCGAGCTTTTCAGTCTTATCAACGTCGATGACTTTGAAAGACCCTGAACTTCCAAAATAATTGGTTTTATTAATTTTTGCAATCTTCAGCTGCAGCGCACACTCTAAGAATGAACTACGACGAAATGGCTGGAAATAGACTGACAGTTTGTGAACAGGTTGGCTATAGGCATTCGCGCGTCTCGTGAGCATTAGCTCAAATTCGTTGTCACTCTGTACGCACCTCAAGGAACATTTAATTGCAAACTTACAGTAAATTATGACAATACATCAACATTTGATGCAGTTATGACAAAAACCTCTGGGCCTTACTTTCCATTACGCATTTAGTCTAGTCAATAACTGTAGGCCTATGTTGCTCAGTCTGTTACACACCGTATCTTTGCTTGGCAGCAAGACCTGCTGATGTTGTCCACTCCAAGGGAGGCATGGAAGCCTCACCCCTCGACATATTTATACCGGCATACTTGAGCAAACCAGAAGCAGCTAGAGCGTAGTACTGCGCCTGCGCGGCGGCTGCCTGGACTAAAAATGGCGGCTGCTGTTGCGACGACGAATTGTTTGGAGTCGAACCGGTGGATTTTCTGGGCGGCGGTGCGGTGTCGCCGACTAGCGAGTGGATTCTGAACGCGTCCCCGGCAGGAGTTTGTTGTCTCGTTGTCCGTGTTGTAGACCTATGGATACTGTTACTGGTATGGGCCACACAGTCGGGACAACAACGCGTTGGTCTGCCAACATCAGGACTGCCGTTGTCATTCCTCGTTACAGTGGTGTACAGTTGACCGCAATTGTCACATCGCTCGCGCCCCTCCTCTGCCATACAACACACGTACAAACACACTGAAGCTATGCAGCAGTAATTAATGTCCGCGGTAGTATTGTTTGGCAGTACTGTTTGTCCGTTTTTTGTCTCTGTTAACACGGTATCTCATTAACTCCACTTATCTTGACGAAATCTGTGCATTGTGCATTGTCCACTGAACAAAAAAGTCATATGTCAATGGCCACGTAGTTTTATTGTCTTTTGGTGCACATGATCCAGCGGATACCGCGGATAGTACTTAGCATTGAGAAACGATTGGCAGTCTAGCTGAAAAAATAACTTGTGGGCCCAGTGTCGACATACTGTACGGCCGTCCGCCTTGACTCTAACCTTGATCTTTGACTTTTTAAGCTAAAATTTGGTAAACCAGTTACTGCTCATCTAGGGACGTTCGCACATGTATTGTTTTTGTGTTATTTGGTTTTCCAGCAAGAAGCCTGTACGGGAAAGACAGACGGGCAATACATGTACTGCGGCCCATTAGGACCGCCACACACATGTCAACCTATTGCAACTTTTTCTCCGCTTTACAGTCACAGAAATACGATGGATATTTTTTGTATTACCAACTAATAAACAGTGACAAATAATAATACATTTTTACAAATTATTAACAAAGCTACAGAAAATCCAAATGCTGTATACCGCTTAATTTTTTTAACATTAAGCACGGATATTTACAAACTTATTTTACAATATTATTAATAACAGACTCACAATAAAAAATATTAGCTCAGAAAAGATTTTAACTATAAATTTGGGGCAAAGTCCAACATGAATCCGTCCGGCGCCCTAAGTCCGATTGGTGGAAAAATTAAGAGGGGGGGTAAAATTTTCCCAGCATCAAAGTCACGTGGCCCGAACTCAAATGCACTGGCATACGCCGAACGCACATTGTCGAATTAGGGTAGGTCAACATGAGCGCTTATAACTTTGTTCGTAGTGGACCGAATTTCACAAAATTTCTTTTGTTCAACGCCGAAAAGATCGTACTCGTCAATGCCGTTTAGATTTTGCCGCTATCTTCATCGGTTCCAGAGATATTTGCGCTCAAACTCGAAAGTTGTCGTAAATCGCACCGATTTTTGAACGTTTTTTGCCATCCCAAATTTTAAGGGGGGGCGGTGCCCCCAAATGTTGTACATGCGCTAACACCCCAACCTAGAGACACGTCAAGTGCCAAAGTTTCGTCGGGCTACACCCTCTAACTCCGAAGTTATAAGCGCTCATTTATTACATTTTGAGCCTTTGAAAAAAGTTGTAAGGGGTCCCCATCGCCGGTGGGGGGTGCGCTAGTAAAACTTGGTCATTCTCTAGCGGGTGTAAAGATTTTAGGGCGCAGCACCCCCTAGGGGCTGAAATATGCTTTTCTGAAAAATGCGCTTTAGGTGGGTACGATTTCACATCGAGATCTCTAAGGTTACTAAACCAAACTTTACCGGACTTGTTTCGCCTAACGCAGGAGGAATCGTGGTAAATAAAATATTTGTCCGATTTTAAATACCTTTATCCGTTCCGGAGATATTCGCCGCCGAAATTCGAAGTCGCCCGAAATCGGGCCAAATTTTGCATGTTTTGGCCCCTAAAATTTTTTGGGGGAAGGCCTCCGAAATTTTCGAACGGTATTATAAAACTGGGCCTTGTACTGACGACCGTGCAAAATTTCACGCTGGTGGGCCCACGCATCTCAGAAACCTAGCGTTGAAAAAAAAAACGTCACGCGTTAAACTTAAGTCCTCCCGAAAACTATCGTTTCCGGGCGGACTAAAAAGTCCATAGGCCTATATCAGATCGATTATACTGCGACAACCGGTGACTTATAACTTGCTACATTTCAATTGGAACTACTATAAAGAACTGCTTAATGTCGTACCTTCATGCATTTTGACATGTGTCTTCAAATTACAGAGTAGACCAAACTGTTTGCCGCACAGATGACAATGATGCGGCTTATCGCCTACAGTCACAGCAGCAGCAGCAGCAGCATTGATATAAAGCGATTGAAAGGTTTAAACGTTATAGGCGGAGTGTCATCTGCATGTGGTATCACACACTGTTATCTGCCACCCGACACAAGTATACCCGCGCCGCCATAACCCCAGCCAGACAAGCCAAGCCAGCACTCGATTTACCTACCCCAGAGGGATGAAAGGCTGAGTTGACCTCGGTGTTGGTTATATACCGAAATGGTTTAACTAACTATTTGATAGCGACGAGACCGGGAGTCGAACCCACGACCTTGCGATCGCACGTGCAACGCCCTAACCACTACACTACCGAGCCATCTTAAACACTACCGTATCAAGCGAGTGAGACTGAGAAAAAAGAAAAAAAGCACCAACAAAACACGGAACGCACCGGTATGTAGAAGCATGTGGTTCTTAAGGTTGGCTTGCTTGCTGAAGCCGCGACTGCACATGTGACACTTGTAAGGCCACGAGCCGCTGTGAACGTACATGTGAGATTTGAGGTCACCGGGTGTAGGAAACGACTTAGCACACAGCGAACATTTGTGCGGCTTTTCCTGTACGGTTAAAACACGCAATGGGTTTATTTGAATTAGCTGAATTTAATAATCAATTCATGCACGTAAACGATGCATACCGCAGTCTTGGGCAAGTTGTTTACACCAGGTCCTACCTGCCTGTGTAGGTGCAAGTGCCCAGTGGTTAGTGTCTTTCAGATTACGGTTCGATTCTCACTGCCTGTCATTCACAAGCAACCTTGAGCAAGTTGCTAACCTACTATGGGCTCAGGCCAACTCAGCCTCCTACCCTTCGTGGGACGGGAAATGAGTAGTAGCTTACGGGCTACGGGGTGAAGGCCTAGTGTGGCTGATTGGGGCAGTGGTATGTCTGCTAGCTGCAAATCGCGAGTCCAATTGTTTGTTTACGCGGTTAATGGATGGCCGCATAGTGCACTGCAGTATCATTAGCTCATGCCAATCAGCTGGCACTTTGGAGATTGTAAAGCGCTTCTGGTCATGAGTCGTCTCATGTAAACAGCGCTGTAGGAAGTACTGAACTTTACCTTTACTTTTACCTTTACCACGTGACAGCGCATAAAAATGCAAAACGTGAAAATGTCGGACCAATTTGCAGGGCATGACACGAAATTGCAAGGGATGAAACCAGGCACGTCGAGAGAGGAGTAAGGAGGGATACGATACTCCGGGCCCCGAGACGTTTTGAGGTCTCGTCGTCGCTCAAAAATATGAAGTACTGTACACCAAAATGGGCCATATTAAGAAGCAAAATTCAAACATTTTCACCCCAGGTGGTCTCACGAAAATGTCGTCACCGGGCCCCCTCCTGCCTCTCGACGTCTTTGAATGAAAGTATATTTTAGTCGATGAACAAAATGAGTAGCATCGCTTTTCTGTATTGCTTTTTACTCCAACGATTCGACTCTATACCGATGATCACAAATCTCACACTGCATCGTAATGTAATCTATTTTTTATGTGATATCTTTCTTATCCTGCAATTTCATGTCTTCTGCCAAAAACGTAGGCCTAGAAAAAATTTAAATTAGCGTAAACGTTTTTCAGAGCAAGAGTAACCCAACTTTCAGCTCTAGAAACCGGTGCAGTACAGTGCAGTAAGCGAGCATACTAAAAAGCAGACAACCGCATATTATGTCGGCACCAGGCCTACATCTTCGCCTGTTTGACTATTTGACAAAAACTAAACATCCGCAGTTATTAGTTTTAAAAAATGCCGTGTCGACGCTTTAGCAATAATTGCTAAATCATTAGCAGTACCAGGCAATTCTAATCAGTCTATTCAGTCAGTAGGCCTATAGGCTATTAAGAGTTAATAATGCTTTGACCGGAGGTGAATTTTCGGCGGAATGTTTAACTTATAGTTACGGGGACCACACACTCTGGCCACGGCCAAGGCCAAAATATAGATAGCCAGGGTCGTTGCATAGAATAAACCTGGCTAGGTAAGTAATGACTGTAGCTTAATAACTGGTGTAATGGCTGCGATCAGCCTCCAGCCGTTACTTACTTACGCAAGCACAGTGCGCGCCGGCAAATTCTGGCGAGTCGCCCACAACTGCAAGTTTAGAGTTTCTGCTTTGACGACTTGTTAGCCGCTAGACGTAGTTCGCACGGCAGCGCTTTAATCGTTGTAATTGCACGTAATTTTCACGCCATTCATTCCGCAGCGAGTTTGATCACGACCTTTAATCAAGAGTTGTTTGTACAGTGCAGGCTTTTCGTATAGACCAACCGCTATGTCATCAAAGTGTTCAATTTAGAAAAACGGCTGTTATCACCAGAAACTGTTAGACTGTATAAAATCAACGTTTGCATTCTAACAAACCGATTCTTTGGAGTAAAAAGAACAGCTCAAAATTAAGCTAAAGTCGTAAGAAACAAAAAAATATAACGGGGCCTCCAATAAGGAGTAAGAGAGAGAAGAAGGTAAAGGAGATAAGTGAATAGAAAGGGGAGGGGGAAAGTAAAGAGAAGGGAAAAGAACAAAATTAGTGAAGGAGAAGGAGAATGAAGGATAAGAAAGGAAAGCAAAGAAAAGGGGCGGAGGAATGGCAGAGTAGGGGAATGTCAATTCTAGATTTCGGGAATAAAAGAAGCCCCTAATCATAATTACCTTTTTGTGTGTCATGCGATGGTAGTAGAGGTTTGAGCTGGCGGTAAATCGTTTGCCGCAGGTCGGACATTCATGCGGTTTCTCTCCGGAGTGGATTCTGCGATGAGTGTTGAGAGAACTCGACGTTGAGAACGCCTTGAAACAGACGTCGCAGACGTGAGGCTTTTCGCCTGTACACAAAACATCACATCACAACAACATTATCTCCGCTAACTGAACGCAGTGAACACAGGAGATAGGACTACAAAGTTTTCACTTTTGTCCGTGGGTGTGTCTGTCTGTACATATCATAGTGACTCAGTATATATGCAGCGAAGCCACGAAATTTTTACCAGATGTAGCTGAGGAAATGCTAATTCGAAATATATAGACAAAATATGGCTGTTAGTTAAATATTCTTTGCTAGTTGTGATGTAATGCTGACGTCATAATGCATCATGAATACAAGCTTGCTTGTCTCAACTGGTGCTGTCACTTGTTACTCTGCTTCGATGGTGAATTTTATCTGGTTCATTGATGAAAAATTTTCATCGTATCAGCAATAAGCAACACGGGAGC
>Ga0056128_1009804_pt1 | contig 11979 bp, 6 predicted proteins | sample WorMetLIZISLAND2_FD_71113 | JGI IMG/M metagenome (GOLD analysis project Ga0056128, IMG submission 71113) | Marine gutless worms symbiont microbial communities from Max Planck institute for Marine Microbiology, Germany - Olavius geniculatus... ... | reverse complement strand
AGTTTTACTGTAGACAGTTGAAAAATGGATAACTGAATGAAATGTCAGCCACAGTGTCAGAAATGTGAACAAAATGTGTTTTTACGCGTTATGTTAATTAAGCAATCATGTCGCATTGAACAAAAAGGTGATATTTTGTTTGTTCTATTTTCCCCAGGTAGTGTAGAAATAGATGTTGAGTGAGATGGGAAATTAAATTGTCACTTGACGACAAGTTGTCTCAGGAATATTCGAACCAAAAATTATTAAAATCTGATAATCCTTCTTCGCGTTATAGTCGAAAATGTCGGGGATGTTTTTTTGGGACACAGTGTAATATCGTCATATCAGCAGCGCAGTTAGCAGCAAATAAGAAGTAAAATTAAAAGAATGTTCGTTGTTCAAACTTACCAGAAATGGATATCCGTCGGCTCAGTGCCGACATATTATGCGGCCGTCTGTCTGACCCTTGATTTTTTCGCGCTGAAAATTGGCGCACCGATTACTTCTGCTCTGAGGAACATTCCGCTAATTTTGGTTTCTGCGCGTCCTTTAGTTTTCGAGCTAGGAGCTCGTACGTGACTGACGGACGTACGGACGGACGGACGGGCAAGACACGTACTGCGGCCGCACAGTAAGAAGTAGAATTGAAAGAACTGTCAAGCTGCGTGGTGTGTACTGTATTTGACGTGTGTGGTGCGCGCAGCGCGAAGTGGCCGGTCGTATTAACGATGACTTCTGTGGGTGGTCTGTCAACGTTGGTGTTGGCGGCAGGTACCCGCTAGCAGCCGAGTCTAGCGCCGTATTGGACGCCTCTGACGACCGTCATGTTCCCACGTCGCTGGGCGTCATCATCTACGAAAACGCAACCACTCTACTGGTCGGCACGGCAGCCGGTCAACTGCTCAAGGTCTGCTAGTCGTGTCTTATGACTGTAGGTACGGCACCGCTGGTGTGGCTTAAGCGAGCCCGCAGTGAGAGCTCAAGTTTATACCACTCCAGACAGTGCGCCAGCGTTCTTAAACACAGAATAGTGAGAATACACCGCTGTTTGCTTTATGATGCACGACTGCAGGTGAAAATTGTGAAAACAGTAGGCCTACCAGTGCGAGTTGAGTGTGGTTTAAATTTTAAAAGTCTATACACGCCTGGCGCAGAGCGCATTACCTGGAGCCGTCGTTTCTTGCGTCTAATCCGTTTTGTTCTTTTTACTTCGACATCTCAATCCGACACACTTCGAGGGCTCGCACATTGACGCAAGAGGCGACGCACAATGCAGGCTGATGAAATAACATAAAACGCACAAAAAAACTGGAGACAGTTGCCGTTGACTCACTCCGTGTAATTCTGTTTTGTCGCAACATCCTGCCGCGCGTGCATTGAAACTAGGATAAAACGAAGTAGGCCCTACGGTAACGTTCTGATCTGTTTTACGCGCGAAAGCGCCTAGACTGCTTTAGCGCGTCTTGGTCATCGTAATTCTGTCCGTCCGTCTGCCTGTCCGTCTGTCTGTCACACGGGTGGATCAGTCAAAAACGGTGTAAGCTAGGATCACCAAATCTTCACCGTCGGCTGCCTGGAAGACTCTAGTTTTAGGAACCGTAAAGCTTTTCCATAAATTCGGAGGGGGTCACCCCGAAGAGTAGGAAAAATTTGCGAATTTAGCCAATAAGTTGCTGTATATCAATAACGGTGCGAGATAAGGTCTAGGTTAATTACTAGTAGGAAGTCGTTTGCTGGTTTTTGATTGCCACCGAATTCAATGACCTTGGATGACCTTAAACGCCAAAATAAGGGTTTTATGAATTTGTTGGCGATTTCGGGCTGCGAGACATAATTCAAGAGCGAATTGCGCCGAAATTAATTGAGATAGACGGGGAAAAGCTGCGTATGAAATTTTCAGCATTGAACGTAGATTTCGACGGTCCAAGTCTCGATTTTCTAGGTTCAAGGAAACCTGCGCACGAGGGCATCAAAGAGCGATACTCCCGTAAAAGTCGTTATTTTACCGTTGTTGGCCAGTCATAGTTAGATTTTTATTTTCCACTATCTATTCCTGCATTTTTGGTGCCCCGCCACTTTTCCTCGTATGTCCTTGTAGGCGCTATATGATTCCATTAAACGTGTTTATATTTCCTGGATGAATAAAAGATTTACGTAAGTTGATTACTGTTACTGCAGCTGGTGTAACTGTAAAGTACTGTATTATCTGTAGCTGTTGTTATCGCAGATTAATTATCGTAGTGAACTTTGGCTGGTACTGGTGTAATGTTCTGGAGCGCTGTTCATTACTTGCTTGTGTCTGGCGACATCTGTTCCAGATGTGAATCTGGTGCAGTATTTATTTTCCAACGTGCTGTTTGAGGGTTATTTAGTCTAGTTGGCGTTTGTTGTATTTTGTCGCCCCGCTGGGCCGTCACGCTGTTTGTTTGTCGTGATCAGCGGGGACACTGACGCTTTGACAATAACGTGAACCCTGGAGTACATGGGACGGTGCGACCAGCAATGGGCAACTAACTAGAAAAGCTAAACCAAGTTATAACTCACAATTTTTTACGTGCGAGAGCTAGCTAGCTAGCTATCACACCTCACACGATAGTGTGAGTATTGTAAGAACGCTGTTCGAAGTATATGGGAAAAAGCAAACTTTGACCCTCAGCCAACCAAAAACCCCTGAACCGATCGTCGTTTAAATTTGAATGGCGTGATTACGTCGTGGACCCCTACCACCAAAAGAATTTTGGGCTCAATCTGCCCAGGGGTTTTTGCTCCCATATAGGTGAAATATACACCCCTCCTGTTCGAAATTTACTACACTTTTATTGGTTCTTGAACTCGCCTACAGGCGAGTCCGTTAAACCGATTTTTACGCTTAATACGTCAAATGACGCCGTTCTGCGCAAGGAAGTGGCACTTCCTTGCGCAGAACGGCGTCATTTGACGTATTAAGCGTAAAAATCGGTTTAACGGACTCGCCTGTAGGCGAGTTCAAGAACCTTCGGTTGTGTGCAAGATAGAGTCGTAATTTTTGGTTCTAGGATACGGTTTTCGAGGACGGCCTAATTAACGGTGACATTTATATTTATCCCCGGTTGACCCCCGTTACCATGGCAACGAAATTTGGGACAAAATTGGCTATAATTCGGCCTGTGTAAGAAATTTTTGCAAAACTAACGCCCATAGAAAGGTTTTCGTCGAGGGGCCATCGAATGCTGCCAATCACATATCATTATAAGCAAACTGAAATCTTTTTAATTCAGTTTGCATCTGAAATGTTTCAGTCAAACTTATACCCTATATAACTTGATTAATTATGTTTAAATAGTTAAACTGTCGGTATAACTAAAAAGAATTCGTTATACTATTATTTAGCAACTTTTTAGTTAAATTCTGCCCATCACTGCGTGCAACGTTTTGCAGAGCAGTGCCTGTTGTAGCTTTCAACGCTTGCGGTTGTGGTTATAGGCTGACAGCAGAGTGCGCCACTCATTGGAGCGCGTAATTGTCCGCCGTTTTGCCAGCCGTTTAACCTTAGCTGGTTTTCCAATCCATCACCATCGTCGTCCGCAGTTTTCACTTTAGCTACTAATTGTTCCGCTCGAAAATTTCTTCTCTCTAGTTCAAGTTAATGGGAAATCCCTACATACGCCACTTACTCACATTATGTTACAGTACGTGCCATAGATGCTGAAAACATTGATTTGCAAATAAAAAAAACATTTAAGAACGTGTTTTTTAAACTTTTATTAAAAAACTGTATAAAAACATGCATAAAAACATTAAACTGCAGACGTTTCCAATCGCTACTTTTTTCGCCATTATACATGCACAGAATTTCTAACTAGATAATTAAAAACAAAAACCTACCGTTTGTAAAGACTAAAAACTAGAATGTAATGGATGTACAAATCAAAAACAGCTGAACGCCCTTTGCCCATGAGAAATAAATCATATTTGTAATTTTGTACGTTTATGTTTTAACAAGAACAAAAAACATGACATTAAAAAGCACAAAAAACATTTTAAAAATAAAAAAAAAACATAACAAATAAAAAACATTACAAAAATTTAAAAAAAAACATTTTAAAAAGTTTTTTAAAGTTTTATAACAAACGTAAAAAATGTTTTTTTTACATCTATGGTACATGCATCGGCAGGAATGTAGCTAACCTTCAGCGTCATATAGCGTGACTGACTGCTGTGCGATTGGAGTAAGAGTGTCAGTCAGACTGTCTGTCATAACTCTGACGTTAAGCTGGTCAGTTTACTACACGTTTGTTGATTTTTCGTTTATTTATGATACAAGATACGACGATGTTGACGGCTCGACGCTCTGCAGTGTTGCATGCAAGCAGACGACGTGCGTGCAGTTTCCCGACAGACACGCGTGCACGTGCCACTCAATCGCTGACTGTTTGCACGGCTGTCAGTAGCCGAGTTAATTCACCGCACCCAAATTAACCGCTAGGGTTAGGCGTAGGGGTAGGGTTTTAAGGTTAGGGATAGGGTTAGGGTTAGGGTTAGCGTCAACAAAAATAATTCGAGTGCGGGTGAATTGACAGACAAGTACCAGTAGCCGGATACGAGTTTGCTCCAGAAGTGCGAAAAGAAATGCGTCTTTGGCTATGGTGGACCCAGTCGCCAATGGAGCCGAACTTAACGTGATACGCGGTGAAAGTCTCGTATAGCTGATTGGGGCGGTGGTAAGTCTGCTGGTCTGCTGGTTGCACCGCGGGTCTAATTGATCGCTGACGCGGACAATGGATGACCACATAGTGCGCTGAGGTATCATTAGCTCATGGTAATCAGCTCCAGGTCTGAGATTGTAAAGCGCTTCTGGCGACGACTCACGAGCCTAGCTCACGTAGCGGCGGCGCTATAGCAAGTAGCTTTTACAGTTTTGGTCCTTTACGTTTACGTTTTCAGTAGAAGTGTTGGACTGTCTGATAGATTCGACTCTTTCTGTTGACACTTTTAAACGTTATTTAAAACGCTTCATCTTTGCTCTTCTTTACTTACCTTAACGCATACGTTGCACCAGAAACAACTTCTGGGTCTCAGCGCCATATAAATTTACTGGATTGCCTCATATGATCTCGAAGGTATTTGTTTTTTTGGGCGCATTCAGGTTATTTGCACTTTTAACGCGCTTTAGAAATACTTAGTTAGATATTGTTGATGATGTGTAGATGTTGATCGATGGGGCGCGCTCACTGGCGCCGTACGCTCAGCTGCATGTCGACGCTCTGGGTGCAGCTCCTGTGCTGGCGGCGCCTCTGACCTTTGACCCGGCCGGCCATCACGCTTACCTACTCACCGGCTCACGGGTAAGTGACCTCCGTCTAGAGTTGCTGCTGCTGTGGCTGCCGTTGACATGACAACGGGTTGTTAGTTACGACTGACCCGCGCCGCTAGCGGCGCCTTTTCGCATCTCGTTTCCGCGGCGCTGTTCGCTCGCCGTTAAACGGTCGCCGACTTGCCGCGCTGTTCGCACAAGTTTCTTAACGGTGGTTGGCGACATAGGCCTGCTTCCAGTTTTGCAACGAGCGCGCCCAAATTATATTGCGTGACGCTATTTCATGCACAGGCAATTTACATGTATAAGTGAATATCTTTGTACCAGCCTGCACGTTTCAGTTGCACCCGCGTCCCAAAGCATAGATGTAAAAAACGTAAAAACGTTTTTTTATTCTTGCCACTTTTTTAACGTTTTTTTAACGTCTTTTATTTTGCTCAACGTTTTTTATTTTAAAAAAATGTGCATTGAAAATCTTATGAAAAGCTTTGTGAAGCACTTTTGGGACCACAGAAACGAATTAATAAGTCATCGTGATGTAGTTTACTTAGTTAGTCTAAATACACTAAATAAAATGTTTTAAACTAGTATATTTAGTTAGTTTAATGCTGTTGTCTTATGACCATACAGCTGAATTGAAATTACATGAAGTTCTCTCTATCTAAACTATAATTCCAGGTATACTGCACTTACAACATTAGGCATTAGGCAAAAAGTTGAACACATTATGGCCAACGTTTTTTATTCAGCGTTTTTAAACGTTTTTTTTTTTAAATTTTTCCTGGAACGTTTTTACATCTATGTCCCAAAGGGACCGAATCTGCCACTGTTTCACAGCAATAAATGACATGGACGGCAGAGACTTGTAATGCTTAGCGCTATTTAGTGTTTCCGTCCATTGGCCGCGAGTAAAGGGCACTGGCTTCATGCATCAATTTTGTGAGATCATTTGCTTGATTTCCGAATATGATGAAAGCCTTTACTCGTACGTGCACGTGACGCATTCTACTTAGGTTGTGTCTACATACAAAACAAAATATTTTTAGATGTTGTTGGCAAATGATTTATGTTTATTTTAAGTGTAACCGCCTTCTATTTCTAGCTGCGAGCTGTCATACTAAAATACTAAAATGTTTTAAACGTTTTTCCAACAGTTTCAGTGTAAAACATTTTGACAAAATGGGTTAGATGTATAGTAGCACGTAAAATGAAACAAAAACGTGCACGGTATTTCTGAAGATGTTTTTTTTGTTTTATGTCCAGCATCCCTTACGTAGCCTGTAGGAACTTTTTTTCGGAGCATCTCAGTTGTGAACCCGCGTATATTATGTCTTATAGTCTCTCTGCCATTCTGACAGTTTTTACGCGCGTCTTAGCCATCGCAGTTCTGTCCGTCCGTCCATCCGTCCGTCCGTCACACGGGTGGATCAGTCAAAAACGGTGCAAGCTAGGATTACCAAATTTTCACATCGGCTGCCCGGAAGACTCTAGTTTCAGGAACTGTAAAGCTTTTCCATAAATTCGACGGGGGTCACCCCGATCGAGGGCGCTAAATGCGATTTTTGGCCAATAAGTCACTGTGTCTCAATAATGGTGCCAGATAGGGCTTAGGTTACTATTAATCACTAATAGGAAGTCGTACACTGGCTCTCGATTGCCACCGAATTCAATAATCTTGGGTGACCTTGATTTTTTTTTGGCGATTTTGGGTTGCGAGACAGTTTTCAAGAGCGAATTGCGCTGAAACCAATTGAGATGGAGAAGCTGCTTATGAAATTTTCAGCATTGAACGTAGATTTCGACAGTCCAGGTCTCGATTTTTTAGCTTAAGGAAACCTGCGCACAAGGGCATCAAAAAGCGGTACCCCCGTAAAAGTCGATCGTTATTTTACCGTTGTTGGCCAGTCTTTCGTGAAAACAGATGGAGATAGACTGACAGTTTGCGAACAGGAACATTTGTGAACAGGAACTGCTATAGGCTTTCGCGCGTCTCGTGAGCCCTAGCTCAAATTTCTTGTTTTTGTATAAATACAACTTGTATAAGCTCTGTCGGTGGCGGAGTGTACTGAGTGGCCTGGTGCAGCGCTGCGCAGTTGTTTAACAGCTCCGTGCGTTCATGTGGTGTTTCCGTTGAGTCGTAAACGTCTCGTTCAGGTCACCGGATGAAGGGTCACGTGGTGTGTATGTATCAGTCCACTCGCACTCGCAGATCTGCATAGAAATCTGTTCAAATTGCCGTCGTATTTCCAGTCGGTCTATACCGGCCTGTGTGTATTCACGAGCGCCCGCAGGAAGGTGTATTGGACTGCATTTACACGGGCGGATACCCTAGATTTTTACGTCAGGAATTTTTCGGCGACTTCATGCCATTGCAATAATTAACGCGTGTTTTATACCGTCGTGATTTTTTTGCTCCGATGTCACTTGATGAGGTCAATGCTGTAAAGTACAAATTCACGCAGTTTTTGTACTGTGCTGTGAAATACGGTGCAGAAGTTCTTAGTTATTCTGGAGGCTCCTGCAGACTCTGACATCTGAGCCGCTCTGCAGAAATTCTGCTGACACGTTGTTCGTGTGTTGCCACAAACTACAGGCCTCGCAGTGCCGCTACTCCACGAAATTTTTCCTGCGGTCGTTGCTTTGCCCTTTAAGGCTTTTATGAGTCGTATTCTTTTTCGGATTTAATAGCTTAATACGTTTGATGGGTCTACGGCCCGTATACAAGACACGCGAGCACTGCGTATGTGTCAGCATGATGTAGGATAGAGTACAGCATTGGATTCTCATTTTTGTCGCTACAGCATCTCCTTGTTTTTACGCTTTGTGGTGTCCGCGGGTTTCAGAGCGGTCGTTCACAAGGCACTGAAGAGTTTCTGTGAATAGTAGTAATTGATTATGTCGGCGGCAAATGCTTGCCGTTGTTCGATATATCCGGCACCGATCGTCGGCCATGTCACTGTAATATCCCCGCTTCCGGTGTTGTAAACACTAAACAGTACAGCCTAGTCAATCCGGTCTGCTAGGCTATATGCATCGCTTGCATCCTTGATCACCGGTCAACAGCTGGAGCGGGACGATTTCACAGAAAACTTTAACATTGCATTAGCCGCTTGCCAGCGGAAACGCTATACAGCGATGTCGTAGGTAGTATGTAGTGAAGTCGTCGATTTCTTAGCGTGGTGAATTATAAGGCCTAATAGCCCGTTGTATCTGCTATCATTTCCGCTGCCGCGATATTGCGCACTGGTCAGTAGCTCGAAGGGACACTGAATTTGGTCACATTCTCTGCGCCTACAAGATGCGATAAAACGGAAGCGGTTTTAGTTCTGTTCTAGTTTTATCAGACATTATGCGGCGGGAACATCTTGGGACAGTGAATGACTGATAATTTTTGGAGGCCAAAAGGTCAGATGTCGAGATCCCCACGCGATCATGGATCCAGTGGATGGTTCTATGCGGAACTCAGCATTGTGTTTCGAATTTCTGATTATAGCTTTCCTTTGTCTTTATTTTAAACGTCCTCGATGCTTGGTCGCATGCTTGTCTGTCGCTGGTTTTCTGGAGCAGTTGTGTTGTGCCAATCCAAGTCCGGTCCATGGCATGATCAGTGTTTGAATTGTGAAAAATTAGCTGGGGTGTAGAACTTTTCGATGGTCGAAGCCCGACCAAAATTGTGACGTGAATGTATATAGTATATAGCTAACCCCCCAGTACATAATTTGACAGTGTGTTAGGGGGTTGAGAAAACGGGCGTTGATGGCTCGCCGGTAATAACTGACAAAATTCAGTCGTCAATCTGTGATTCCTCTGATGCACATGTCAAAGGTGTTCTAGTCCCCATTTCCTCCAGATCCATTCGCTTAAGCCTAGGCCTAATTCTCTTACTCGCGTACGGCTGTGGTTAGGGTTAGAGCTAGAGTTAGTTACTTCCGCCAAGGAGGTTATGTTTTTGCCGGTTTTTGTTTCTTTGTCTGTGTGTGTGTACAAGATAACTCAAAAAGTTATGGACGGATCTTTCTGAAATTTTGAGCGTATGTCGGGCATTGCATAAGCTACAAGTGATTAAATGTTGGGGGTGGTCCGGCAGGAATCCTGGATTCTGGATCACTTTGAAATTTTCGTTACCATTGCGTTAAAGGGGGCATAAGCGGAACCGCTGCAAAACCGAAGACGGTGACGCCACCTGGCGAATAGCATTGCCTTGGCGGGGGTACCTACGGGCTACGACTGCTATCTAGTTTTAGGATTTGATTTAGGCATTAGGCGAAATGCACGAGGATGAGTGTGGGGTTATGGGCCGTGTGACGTGGCGGCGTATGCTGTCGATGCGGAAGGTAGGGACCTCGATGGTTTTCACTGCTGGTTAGCGTCGGTCGGTCGTGAACAGCTGCTCTGCCGCGTCGATCAGCTGAAGCGACGTAGTACGCCGGTTGTAATACAGTAGTAGTGTTTGTTGTTGATGCCTGACTCTGTACTGACGAACGGTGCAGTCAAGACGCCTACATAATAACTGTCTGCCGGCGGTGACGCGCCTGTTGCTCGTCGCTTAGCCGCCGCTGTCTGTTTACTGCGCTGTTCAAACCACAACCGACTTGTTTCGACTGACAGCCGACCGATCAGTCGTAACCCGTTACGAGCGCAACTCCGCGTGTCACTACCCTCCTAGCCACACTGCTTGGTCGCCAGCTTAACTCAGCCTGGCCAACCCTGCGTGGTTGCGTGCAGTGGGTGCATTGCCGGCGAAAGCTGGAGCGTTAGCAGTCACACAGCGTGCTGCACTAGTCCCGTAGCCGTGGTCTCGAAGTGTAAACTGGTATCTGCCTAAAGGCTAAGGAAACGTAGATCAACGCTGCCCCATGGGTCTTGTGGCTTAGGCAGGACGTTAGGTTTTGGACCGTTAGGTCGAGTTTTTGGCATGATGTGTCGTCTGTTTGTCTGTCGTCGTCGTCGTTGTTTGTAAAGCATGTATTGTGCCTAAACCGTACGTCGTAGGGATAGGCGAATGCGATGGTGCGGTAGGATAGGGCGATGACGAGTTCCTATAAGCTGTCAATTGTAATTATGTGCCTATCTGCAGCCGTTTGGCCGCAATTTTGAATGCATAGTTGCTGCCTGCAGCCAGTCACCCACGTGCGCCGAATAACCGTACCGTTGACTATAGTGTTCGATATCTCAGCGTTACCATAGCATGTATGGCACTGTACTACCGGGTATGTCAGGGAAATCATTTTCTTGCCACGAACGGGTCAGACGCTGGTCTTAGGAAATAGGCGATACGGTCGACCCGCCCTAGCGACAGCTGGGCTTCTTTTTTAATGTTCACGATTGTCGATAATTTTATGTACAGTGTCCTGTGTTATCGTGTCCGGTGCTCCAGGCCTTGGTCACAATGTCTCGGTCTGTCGCTGTATAGATTCAACGTCGGGACCGCCAAAACTTATAGGGTTAATATGTTCAGTGATATCAGCAGCGTCGTCAGTTAAAAAACGGTTGAGGGCAAGAACTGGCAATTTTCCGACATAAGCTGCAGTTTCAGAGAGGAACTATGGTCGCTCAGAATTTCATTTTTTTCACACAAATTTAAAATTTTCTAGAAATGAAGGACTGGTATTTTTGAGAAAATTTTCCAACAAAAAGAAAATTTCACCGAGGCTAAAATTTAATTAGGGGGCTGAGTGCTCGTTTCGAGTGTTTCCAACTCCATCCAGTAATTTTTGTCGTTCTTAGTTCCGGTAGAATTTTCTGACCATTCATTCTATTCATTAGAGTCATGGTTGAGTATACAAGTGACGATTCAGTCGTCGACTTAAGCCTAAGGACGCTCGCACAAGTGTGACAAAATACAATAAACTGAAATTTAAAAAAACAAAAGCAAACGCTTTCGTCGTCGACTCCGTTTACTGTTTAAACGTGGCGCTAAAAACTTGCAAAGAAGTCATATTTCATTGCAGGAGATTGCGTGTTCTTTGTTGAGAGAACACAATAATTTGCGAGTACCAATACGTCTCTGTGGATGGGAGCTGCACCATTGCGTGCTCATGACGCCAGTATCCGCCAGCAGCAGCGAGGGGCTCAGTGAGTGAACGAACGTCGACGAGGAATTCTGTTTTGTTGTCTTTTTTGTTACGTTAGTCAAATTCCGGCGAGCGAGCCAGCTAGCGCGTGGCTCGACTAAGCTACCACCGGCACGGCGTCATGGCCAGGTGTCTGTTCGTTACACGTCGGGCACACGCGCCTCTCTTCACGCATTAGGCCTATGCTTTCGGTTATAGTGAAACTTTCTTTTTGTTTACGCCCAACTAATTACAGCGAGTTGTGGCGTCGTGCGTTGGCGGCGGCAGTTAGGTTGTTTCCATGCAAAGGGCGTGCAGACGATTGGTGTCACGCCATTGTTCCCTGAGTCGTGACAATTTTCGGCATTAAACGTAGATTTTAGCAGTCCAAGTTCCGGCCCTTTAAGTTCAAGGAGGCCGGCGCAGGCGGGCGTCAAAGACAGCAACCTCCCTAAAAAGTGGTTGTTTTACCGCAGTCATCTCGTGTAGCGTGAAAACGGTTGCAGATAGGCACATACATGCTGCTTATCATAACAAGCAATAGTGACAAGCTTTTTATTGGTGTCAACGTCGATGACCTTGAATAACCTTGAACCCTCAAAATAGTGAATTTTTTGCGATTTTCGGCTGCGACACACATCTTCAGAGTGA
>Ga0056128_1009801_pt1 | contig 11984 bp, 7 predicted proteins | sample WorMetLIZISLAND2_FD_71113 | JGI IMG/M metagenome (GOLD analysis project Ga0056128, IMG submission 71113) | Marine gutless worms symbiont microbial communities from Max Planck institute for Marine Microbiology, Germany - Olavius geniculatus... ... | reverse complement strand
GTAAGTAAGCTTAACTATTTTATGCTACGAAATTGATATCTTTATGTGTTGCCTGTTCTCCGAGACCACTGTAGCTTTGACAGTGTTTGTTTTGCTAGGTAATGTGGTCACACAATAAAGCTCATTATTGTCACGAGTTTACGAGTTTACGACGTACCAATTGCCTGCCTGCAACGTAGCCTACTCTAAACTTATGAGGAAAAGTGGCAGGAGGCCTATGCTGAACGATTCAAAGGAATGTCTCGGTCGCCTCTACATGGCCTTCCTTATGACCTTTTCAAGTTTTACGAAGACGGAACATGCAATAGATTTATTGCGTTTAAGTTTTGCAAACCAAAATACCAGTGGCATAAAAACTAATAAGAATGAGAAAACATATAATTATTATTTTTCAATGTCTTGCCCTGCGTCACGACTCACAATTTTAAGGCGGGGATGTCGGCTATAGAGCGAGCAATGAGAGGATAGGTCGACGCTAAAAGTCATAGGCTAACAGCTAGCTTAGGCATATATCAATGTTCAGATTTGATGCTATTTTCTTTTACATGTTATAAGGCCTATAGTAGGCCTTATAACAGTGTCACAGAACGAACAAAGTAAGCAAAAAAGTACCAATAGGCCCTTCACTACAGCACATCTGTAAACAACCTCGAACATGCTCGGTGTGCTATAGGCCTAGTAGAACGAGAAGTAGAAAAATGTCTGAGATTGCGTCAGAAAGTGTGCATGCTTCTTTTTTAAGACAGCCCAAAAGAGCGTTTTAACTCGGACCTGCAGCGTGTCCGAATGCACGCATTCTTATCCATAGACCTACTGTATTAATGTCGACAGTCTGCATCGGAGTCAGTGCTCGTTAACTTCAGTCACGACCCAATATGCCGTGCTAGGCCTATGGCATGTATATTGTAGATGTTTGTGGCCGTTGATGGTGTATACGGTGAAAACAGCTAAAGACGTGTAAGTCGGCAGTTGGTGCCTTAGCCTGTCAAAAGTTGTAGCATGCAGAAAACAGCATAACTGGATCCGGTCAACAGCATCGAGCATGTAGTTAACGTAACGCCGATCAGCTGCGTTGAGAACACGTTGCAGTCTTTGGCGAGCGACGACGACGAGCCATAGCCTAGCAGCCTAGTAGGCCTATAATGCTTATAGATAGGAGCACGGTTACCAACGAACGCAAGAACCATGATTGACGAGCAAGAGTCGGATAGGCCCTATGGAGATTTGTCGCATCTGCAAAATGTGGGGGCAAAAAGCACTTGGCGGCACCGAGCTAGCCATAGATCTACAGGGTGCGGCAGAATAAAGTAGCCCCCTAAAGTTTTTCGCTGTTTTCTCAGCAATCTGAAATTTTATACGTTTATTTAGTGAAATGTTCTAAGGCTAATTAATTGCTAAGTAAAATGTGATTCTACTGAAAAATGACGAAGTTATGGATTTTTTAACATGACCACCTACCGATTTCTTAGTATTAAAAATGTTCCAGCTACAACACCAATTCAGTAACATCGTTGAAACAGGATAAAATGATCAGATGCCAGAATTCTAGGCCTATATGTCAGTGTGAATGTTCAAATTGTCCACCGCCAGCTCCAAGCTCCAACACAAGTTTTCAGTCGCTTAATTTGAAAAGTCCTTCAGTTTTGTCGATCGGTCCTTGTGGCAAGTTGCCCCAGATAACGTGAAGCGTTTTCTTGACTTTAGCGATTGTTTTCGGCTTTGGTTTAAGCTGCAGTAAGTCTCCAACACTGCACCACACACGTGATAGTCCATTGGGTTTATATTCGGCGAATTTAGAGGCCACTGGTCCTTGTGATGAAATTTGGGCAGTTGACCCACAGCCATAGCAGTTCAGTCTTGCGGCGCTTGCTTTAAAAGAACGATATGCCTAATTTAGTAATAATTTCTAAACAAAACAAATTACTGTCTATCAAAACGTCACTGTGACGGTCACAGTTGACGTCATCGGTAGTAACGTGGTAACCGGTTTTTGACTATTTTGCCCCCTAAATAACATTTTCAGCTTGAACATTTTAATGCTAAAAAATCGGTAATCAGTCATGTTAAAAGTCCATAACTTCGTCGTTTTGCAACATAATCACATTTTACTTGGCGGTTAAATTTACAACGTTTCTATCAATAAATGTGTTAAATTTCAAGTTAAAATTCCAAAGGGTTGATGAGAAAACAGCGAAAAACTTTAGAGGGTTACTTTTTTGCCGTACCCTGTAGGTGATTGTGCTTGTCCAGCAGCGCTCCAGACCAAAGACTCATAGGCCTTGGCCTCAGTGGCGTATTTAGGATTTGGCAAAGGGGGGGCATGGCGAGCGCGCGGAGCGCAAGCCTATAATGGGGGTCTGAAACACTTTTTGCTTCTGAATGTTCAGTGGAAACCGCAAAGTCGCCCATTTTTCTCAAATTTGGAAACGCAAAAGACCATCAAATATCGTTGAATTTTGCAATTTTTGCTGGAAAATGGCAAAAAACGCACCTTTTTATATAAAGTCGCCTGTAAAAAATTTTCATGGTCCGGCCAAAGGGGGGGGGCCATCGCACCATGGCCCTCCCCCTAAATACGCCACTGCTTGGCCTATATAATCTCTGGGTCGGACGAGTCCGCCATCGTCCATCGGAAGCAATCGATCAGCATACAGCAGTAGCATTTCTCCTAATCGTTCCCCCGGTTGGGTCTACTGCAGAGCCCCAACGGAAATCGAACTAGGGTTAGGGTTAAGGTTAGGGTTAGGGTGAGGGTTAGGGCTAGGGTAAGTATACGCGACGCGAAATGAGATTAGGCGAAATGAGACGACACCCGTCGTATACTTACTTACGGTCGGCCAAAAATGTACAGAATAAATGATGAACGACAAAATAAAGCTTGTCAAAGAAGCAAAAAACGACAAAGCAAGTCGTTGTTGTTGGTTCGCCTATCAAAAAGATTACGTAAAATGGGATTAGGCGAAATGCGATTAGGCGAAATGCTACCCAACCATCAGCAGACGTGTTCGGACATGACTCGCAAGGTAGACCGTGCAAATCGCCGTAAAATAGTAATCTTTGAAAGCGAAAAACATGACTCCAAAAGCCGTTGCTAAGTTCACCGTGAACTCGAAGTGGGATTAAGGCAGTTGTTTGGTGCGCGTATAAAATAGTTAATTTACTTACTTATAAAGCAGGTGGCTGTTATTATGTTTACATTCGCCAGATAGCACTACCAGTAATTCGCATGAAGAATATGCTATATTGATGATAGCATTGTCATGTTTGTGTAATAAAAATGAAGCAAAAATAGCAAAAAATAAACTAAAATGTAATAAATAAACTAGCAGGTGTTATTGCAAACCATTAGTGTGCCTCTGAATTTAAATAACACTAGAAAGCTAAATTAACCGTCGTCTCCGTGGCGCAATGGATAGCGCGTCGGACTTCTAGTGGTGAAGCAGGTATTCGGAGGTTGTGGGTTCGAGTCCCACCGGAGACGGTGATTTTTTTTATTACAGTCATGGCATTTTTTGTAACATAAACGCACCGTGACGCATTGTTGCACAGCACAGCACCTTAATGTCAGCTATAGGCCTAATAAGAATAACTGTCAGCTGAAATAACAAATTCCGGTATGTGATTCCGTCTGCAGAAGTATGATTTCGAACTAAGAGACATTGAAACAGTCATTAACGGTTGTAATACAGCCTTGTTTCTCGTTATCCTTTGGCGATTTGCTAAACTGGCGCAATCGCTGCCATAAAATAGTGGGAAGGTGTACTTTGCGGAATTTTCGTTGCGGAACGTTCCCCCAAATTACACCTTAGAGTTTTTCTGCATTCCGCATTCCGCAAAATTCAAATAAAGTCAAATCATCAACTTAGCATAGGTATAAGCTCACATTTAAGTCTCGAATCGACACAGTAGTGAAATCACCTATCGAGGCCTATTTAACCTAACTCTTGAAACGCCTCAAACTCCGAGCAGAAGCCGGCACATCACACAAGAATGCGACGTCAACTCAAGTAGCCCAGGCACAATCTACAAACGATTCCTGACGCAGCGCAAAGACAAAATGGTTGCCGCCGCGGCGAGGGCCGAGTCGTCGGATTAGGTAATGCACAAAGACTGAGTCGATTGCTCAGTAGGCCTAGCTACTGCGATTTTTCACCTGGCGAACTACCGTTAAGGCACGATCAATCATCAAAGACAGCTAAAGAATTCGACTCAATTAAATAGGCTAGTTTTACTAAAAAAACGGTTGACGCCGCGGCGACGGCCGAGAAGTCTGCTCATGTAATTAAGTAAATTATGTAGGCTTCTACTAGGCCTATATAAGCTTGTTATGCCTAAATTGTGTACAGTGCATCGTCGTCGTCACTTTTTCCAATTTCACATTAGTTTGGGAAAGAAAAGACTGCGCGTTACATTAAGCGTTTATATGTAGGCCTGAACTGAAGCTATAAGGAGTTAACTTTCTATACTTCGTAACAAATACTTTCATTATAAGAACATTATTGTTAAAACAACTGTAAAACTGTAAAACGGCTGTCTAAAAACGTACGCGGGTCCCATAGTTAGCGAAGGCCTAATACTAAATCAACGTAACGTAGGCCTACCAAAACAATGCTACAAATTAGCTTACTATCTTAAGCCGGTGGACACAAACTATGACAAAACTCAACAACAACAACAACATCATCATTTTCCGCAAATTTTCATTCCGCAAAATACACCTTCCGTAAATTCCGCATTCCGCAAAGTACACCTTCCCTAAAATAGTAATTTCGTCGTTAAGAGAAAATGGCGTCGGTAATGTTTGTGTTGTGTTTTTCATTTTTGTTGTGTTAATTTGAAGTTGTATCAAATAACAACGGTGCCAATGTACATAGCAGTGCACAAGTAGTTTTATGTTAGGACTTGCTTGTTTGTTAACATAAGGGAAACAACAAAATGCTAGAGGTCTGCGTTTGTGCCCGTATGATGTGCATGTTAGAACATGCCATTGAAGCTGTCTTACATCAGATGGCAGTCAGAGAGAAGAACATGGAAATCGGCTTATCAAATAGCTGAAATAAGCAGACGTAGCGTTTACAGAAACAGCAGCTGATGCATTGTCTTCTAGTGTCTTTTTGGGTCATTCCATGTCAAATCAACCAGAAGTGGAAACCTGACCATCTCAGATTTTCACGCAAAAAATTACCATGTGCAGTGGAATGTGTCCTTAGCATACATGCAAAATTTCAGCTTTTTATCTTGTACTTGCTGAGATAATGAGCTTTTTTACAGGAGTGGTGTTCATGTGTGCACCTTACTATATGGCTGAGCTGTCATGTCCAAAACTGGGGAAAAAATTGTCGATGTTCCAGAATAAGCATTTTTGGCATTTTTTATTTCAGACAGAACACAATACTGGACAGAAAAAAGCATAATATTCTGATAGACTATGCTGCTAAACAGCACACAAAGTATGAACACATTTGGCCCACAAATGGCTGATATATTTGAGTCTGAAATCATTGAAAAATACTACGCAACACACGAACAGGTTAACACCACCCCTGTAAGAAGTGCATTATCTCAGCTTGTATATATGATAGAAAGCTGAAATTTTGTATGTGTGCTAATGACACATTCCAGTGCATGTAGTAATTTTTGTGTGAAAATCTGAGATGGTCTAGTTTTCCAACTTCATTAATTCTGTTTGATTTGACACGGAATGACTTTTTTTATCGGTTTAAATGCCTGACTTCTCGGGAGCTGAATTCTCTCGTAATTCAGCTGCTTCGCATACTAGCATTAAAAATACTTTTAACTGCTTATATCCACAATATGAAGTAAGCTGTGTGAATAATGTTGTCCATGTTAATCATGAAGGGACCTGATGGTGCTCAGTTGAATGCTGCTGTTTTTCTCTTTTTGCCACAGTTTGAGTTTCGGTACTTGGAACTGCAGTCAGCTTTGAACACACATATGCTAATCCCAAAACCCATTCTTGACTTTTACCATGCATTTTATAGTACTGCCACTATCAACTATTTTACTAGTCAAAGCAAGCAACAATTTCAACACCGTAAGTTTAAAGTTGGCAGTTTGAAATGGTACAACAATAAGTAGTGCTACCACTATTAACTATTTTAGTAGTCATTTGACTATTTTAAAAATTTTGACTAGTCAACTAGGCTATTAGTCGACTATTTTAAATTAATCCACTATTTTTGTAGTTGACTGTAGTCAGCTAATCGACAGCAGCAGTAATATATATAGTCCTAAACGATACCATAACCCTAAAACTTTCATATACTCACTACTGTCTTAGCTCAAATTCTATCATTTAAAATGGCAACATCTCATCCATAGCTAATCATTTTGCATCTTTTGCACTGCCATTACTGTTAAAGGCCGAGTCGCACCAAATAACGATATTGGTTAAATATGTGTAGAATGTAACACTGATTAATAATACGCTGATTCCATGAAATGAAAACATCACTTGAGGTAATTTTTAGAGAAATATGTCGTGCCAACCGAACACACCCGAACATGCTAGAATAACTGATGATGTCACTTTCAGGATGCTTTGTTGTCAAACTGACACTTGCACTGAAAACATAGTTAATCTGTCGGTTTTACTCAGAATAATGTTGTATTTATTGTGCAAATAATGATGCATAGGTGACATCAGAAATTACGTCATTGTTTATTTGTTCACTACTGGGGGTGTGCAGTTAGTAAAATTAACAAAGTGCTGGAATATTGTAGTTTTTAGTGGGCTAACTACTGATAAAAATGTGGCTATTTGGCCGTAAATTAGGCTGCATTTGACCTCAAGGGAATGAAGCTAGTTAGCAACCTTCCTGCAGATGACGTCACAGTTCCGAATATGACCGAAGTTGCGAAAAGTGAAAAGTGAGTACTTTAAACATGATTTCTAGGGTATTAAGATGTATTAGCAACCAGAAGATTCATGAATATTTTTGACAAATTAACATTTGATTAAGCCAATTAGCGCTTTATAACAGTTATGTAAAATGATGCAACTTGGACTTTAATTACATATGCACAGGTATAATGGAGTTCTTTCAGTTTTAGGTTTAGGTCATTTTTTGTGTTTTGTGTTTTTGTAAAGGTTAAACTTTCTGTTTCGTTATAGTAAAAGTTGAACTTACTGTTCCGTAATTATGTGGCATATGTGCAATTGTGGATTGCCTGGAAAGGCCGCCCCTGAGATGGCGTATACTGTGTCGAGTGGGACATTAAACCCTACTCACTCACTCACTTTTTAGTGTCAAAATCGGATTGCAGTTTCTAGTGTCGGCACTCAAACCGCTTTCTTTTTAGTCATTATACAGGGTGCACAGGGTTTTAGTCAAAGTTCTCTAGTGCTAGTAGTTTGCAAAAAATTTCTTTGTAGAATACATAACATCAATTTTGCACCAGTTACTGTGTGTGTTTGTCTTTGAATCTATTTAATTTACTTAATGTGCTGTTACTGTAGACGTCACTGCAACAGGTGAAGGAGATTCGTGAAATTACAAGAATTGAACGAATAGGTAGGGAATTACTTTCAGTTAACATTGTTCTGATGCATAATGACTGCTAGCGTGCCGTTAAGAAACTACTCACTCATTCACTCGGCTGGTTCAGGTCTCAGTTTTTCCAGCAAACCTGGACGTTGAGTTCAGGAAGAAAAAATGAAAGAAGCACCATTTTTCTGCACTTTAGTGTCTGTTGCATTGAATGTCTTGGTATAAACTGGTTGCGTGTGACAAATTACAGCTGTGTTGTGTATCTAGGTGCTCACTCACATATCCGTGGCTTGGGCTTAGATGATGCTTTGGAAGCGAGGAAGGTATCTCAGGGTATGGTTGGACAGGTGTCAGCGCGACGTGCTGCTGGCATTATATTGGAGGTAATACGAGAGGGCAAGATTGCAGGTCGGGCAATCCTTATAGCTGGCCATCCGGGCACTGGAAAGACAGCCATTGCTATGGGTATGTTGTATTCATACCAGTAGCTAGCACTTTATTGTAATCGGCAATTTCAAGAACATTTCATTTGAATACACCGTGTCTCAAAAAACAGTCAAGATTGTTTTTGTTATAACTTCGTCAAATTTACACCAACTTTAATATTTTTTGGCACAAAGATGGCCAAGACAACAGAATTATGAAAGGTTCACTCATTTACCACCTCGCCTAATTTATGTCAATGCACTACCATGTGAAACACAGATGCTCCAAATTGTTACATTACGTGGTGGTTATTTGTATCTGATTGCTTACCTTTGCATCATCAATTCAACAGAGGGTGCCACATGGTTTAATAATTTTGTGGTATTAAATATTTATGGTAAAAACAGCAGATAACAAAATAGCTGACTGATGAGCTTAAAACACATCTAATTGGTGAGTGAATGCCATTTGATCAGTCGTTTGTTGATTCCGCTATCAGCCAGTGCGTTGCATCTAAGCCATTGTCTTTGTATGCGGGGCCCACTTTGGACATAAATTCTGATGATGCACCAACTTAGAATTCTGCTAAATAATTTGCATTGAGATTTACTTTTTGCTTAATTAAGTCGTTACAGCGTTTACTTGGAAAATAACTCAAGGTCATGCAAGAATTTGGAACATTTATGTTTCACATGGTAGTACGTTGACATTAATTAGGTGAGGTGGAAAATGAGTGCACGTTGCATGATTTCATCATATTGGCCATCTTTGTGCCAAAAATTATCAAATTTAGTAAACATTTGACGAAGTTGTGAGAAAAAAATTTTGACTGTTTTTTTTCTGAGACACGGTGTACAATGAAGGTAAAAAAGGTAAAGGTCGGAATATAGTTCTTTAGAAGATTGAACCTGTTACAGAGCTAAGGAGCGTCACCTGCCATATGGGATCAGTGGATCACACAGTGTTACCTGACACAGGTGAACAAGCCCCGCCAGATAGGCTGGGACTCGATTTACCTACCCCAGAAGGATGGAAGGCGGAGTTGACTTAGGTGGCTGGTTACATACCGAGGTGGTTAACCTGCCTGCAGGCAGTCACTTATCACAGTACTAACCCGGCCCCACGTACAGTGACTTCGTTGATCGAGTGAAACGCATTGCCATCACGTCAGGCCATAGTTGCTGTAGTTGTGATGTAATTGCTCTCGTACAATTTTTCCCAAGTTACAATACTCAAGAACAGCTTATCAGACACAGTAATGAAAGCCAAGTCTAAAGAGCTTTGAGGGTAGTTTAGGCAGAAAATGGAATGACCAAATTTATCTGGAAAGCTAATATTGAACATATGGGAAACAGGAGTAATATAGTGTGGTTTTGAATTGCCAGCTGTTAATATTTTGTACCACGTATTGAGACAGTAAGCCTGCACTTATCTGAGCTTCATTAAATAAGACTCCTTGTTGTGAATGTTTATCGACAAGGTATGGCTCAGGCTCTTGGAGCGGACACACCATTCACGTCAATTGCCGGTAGTGAAATATTCTCACTGGAGATGAGCAAGACAGAGGCTTTGACACAGGCATTTCGTAAATCAATAGGAGTTCGTATCAAGTAAGTGCATTTTGAATTTTGATTACGTGGACTGTAGAATTTTAAATTTCGTTGTGGTTCATGTTTTGTGCATCATCACTTGGTAGTGTTTTCAGTGTCAGATGTTATCAGATGATTTGTGCAGTAATTACTTTGTATTTTTAGCTGGTATTGTTTCACTTGTTATTTCTGTGTAAATATTTCCAAGCGATGCAGGTATGTTACTGCATTGATTATTAGAGATCAAATAAAGTGCTTGGGAGATTATAAAAATGTAGCTGTTTTTTACCGAACTATATGCACTGTGAGTTGAAGGGTTCTGCAGATTTGATGTGTATTCACATACAGTGAAACATGCTTGTTCTTAAATCATTTTGGTACTCGTAATGTCACCAAATGTCCAAAACATTGGTGCTTTGAGTGGTGTGGTGTCGTATCTGTTAGGGAAGAGACGGAGATCATCGAGGGAGAAGTAGTTGAGGTCCAGATTGATCGACCTGCGACTGGGACGGTGAGCGACTGCTTATCACAGACTTAGACTTTCAGCTAGGAAACTGATGATTCTCAGTTGAATACTGGGGTTTTTTGTCTTAGTGCGTATACTTGGTTTAAATAAACTTGTCTTTGTTGTTATTGCCTCCATGTCGGAGCACCGCCGCACATGTGACTGTGCCGGAGTACACCATTCCGAGTCCAGTTCCAAACCACATTCCGAGGTTTTGTTGTTTGATTTTTTACTTAGCATAGCTTATACCATGTTTGGTGTGGGTTATTGTCATTTCTGGACTTTTTGCTGGTATTTGATGCTGGATGTTACACACGTACATTCTGCAGTTCTGAGCAAACAGTCTTGGTCTCTTGGTCTTTCCTCTCCAAATTATCGAAGCATTTGCCGGACTTCTTTTGCGTTGCTGTTTGCCGCAGCCAGGCGTGAATATTCTGATGGTAACAAATTGCAACTGTTTCTGTATATCAGGGAGCAAAGATCGGAAAGGTTACGATGAAAACAACCGAGATGGAAACGGTCTATGATCTTGGCCAAAAAATGATCGAGTCGCTGACTAAAGAAAAAGTGCAGGCAGGGTATGTTGTCACTACTGTGCTACCATCCTTATGGATATATTTTGTAAGTCAGAAATAGATCTCGAGTTTGTGTGGGTTTTTATAGCCCTTGTAATTTGTATGCATGTCATATTGTGGTGGTGACATTTTAGACTAATATCAACATGCTTGATTTTTTTAAATGTATTTTTAATGCTGTGTAATTCTGTGATATGTTGCCTTGTCAAAATCCATAATTTTGCTGTGTTAATTGTTTTCTTAACGTTAAACTTGTGCAACCAGATGTTTACGTGAAGCTTGTGAGAAGTGTGCTTTTAGTTCCTGCAGTCTGTGTATAATCAGTATGTTTTGTACGGTTCAGTGACATCATCACAATTGACAAAGCCACGGGAAAGATCACCAAGCTCGGGCGCTCCTTCACGCGTGCACGTGACTACGATGCCATGGCCGCCAATGTAAGTTTATCCCATACCCAGCCTTCTTCATCGTCATCACTGTCCTTGTTTTTTATTTGATAGTACTTCTGATTTATGCAGATATGGTGTTAATAGTTGTTTTAGTCTGAGAAATTTGTTGTTTTACAGATATTTTTATCACATCTCTGATGCAAAACTGTTTGAAAGATCAAGTACTAGACCAGTGTTTTTCAACCTTTTTGCTGCAGCGGAACCCCACACAAGTGTGAAGGTCACTTGCGGAACCCCAAGCAATGATCCATGCATCCATAAAGCGACGTACCCGAGGTTGAAGCTACAGAGTGTCTACGGACTCATTTCTCTAGCAGGGCAGAGCCCCCATGAGGACGACAAAACAGACAAAGATGGGCAATTATAATATGAAATTTGACCGCATTATATATATAGTAGGCAGCAGTATTGTAGGCCTATTTAATCAAACACGACGGGCGAGGCGGTCGTTGACGGCCGTTTAGACCCCACCACCAATCCAGAAAATTTTATTTTATCAGTGAACGCCCTAGGACGTACGCTACGCGTCTTTTTTCCTTAGCAGAGTGTTTAAAGAATTGAATTGACTAAGTAAATAATCAAACGATTTTGTAACCATAATCTTAATATATTCTTTTGTCTTTTTTCTTATTTCCGATAATGCACTAATTCTTAAAGTTGAGTAATGTTGTGCATAGGGGGCCTGTACGTTATAATATAGGCCTATAATGCAGATATGCCAAAATTACTAAAAACAAAAATGATTCAACACAGTTACACAGTAGGCCTAAGTCTATGCAAAAATAGACGTCGGAAGCGCAATTTCGAACAAAAGGCTCGGTGCTGATTTTAACACAGTAACAGTAACACAGTATTTAATAAAATATGTGACAAACGCACATAATACAATAGCAAAACAGAAGAGAAATGTAATTTAGACAAGGTAACAT
>Ga0056128_1009799_pt1 | contig 11985 bp, 7 predicted proteins | sample WorMetLIZISLAND2_FD_71113 | JGI IMG/M metagenome (GOLD analysis project Ga0056128, IMG submission 71113) | Marine gutless worms symbiont microbial communities from Max Planck institute for Marine Microbiology, Germany - Olavius geniculatus... ... | reverse complement strand
CCCAGTAACGGTGCGAGATAAGGCCTAGGTTACTATTAATCACTAATAGCAAATCATATACTGGCTGTCGATTGGCGCCGAATTCAATGACCTTGAATGACCTTGAACGCCAAAATAGAGGGTTTTATGGATTTTTTGGCGATTTCCGGCTGCGACACAAGTCTATATCATTCACAAGGTGGCGCCACGCTACTTCGTTATGCGATCCACATAGAGAATTTGGTATTTGTATGTTAACTTAGCGTGAACACCCCAATTTTCAGCTAAACTACTGAACCGGAACTGCTATAGTCTTTCGCGCGTCTCGTGAGCATTAGCTCAAATTTCTTGTAATTCAATTTTGTTAAAATTTTACACAGTGATTCGGGTTTCCAAAAGTGAAATCGAGTTTGTTTGGGGTGAAATTCCAGTTACTTTTTTCCTATGCTGTCTTCACATTTTTACCTTCGCAATGCATTTTCAATGGAAAGGTTTTAATACCTCATACGCGTTGCCTCGACTACGAACGAAATTCGGTGAACGATCCTTTTCGTATGCCAGACCAGCAGCATGGAACGCTCTTCCTCATGAAGTGAGATCTGCAGCAACTTTTAACAGTTTCAAGCGACAATTACTGAAGACATACTATTTTAACGTTGTTTTAACACTTAATTTTATGTATGCATAGAGAGACATTGTAATGCACCGCTGTTTTTTTATCTTTACTGTAAACGGCGCACTATAAATGACGATAATGATGATGATCTAAAATGGAGGCCCAATGACCTATAGTGAGTGTTAATGGCTCAAAAAAACGTGGCCTAGTTTGCGACTACTATAGGCGCAAATCCCAAAAAATATCTTACCCCCTAAATTGCCACCATTATCTCCCAAAAATGGTAATTAAACGTGGCGAAATGTCTGACATGCGAGATAGAGGGATAAATTCAATGAACCGTACATAAAAAGCCATATATTGTTAGTCTAATGATCACGTGACCGATGAAGTCACGTGACCCTTGAAAGTCAAGGTCGTGACCCCAAAATCTGTGAGGCCTCATCTCCGTAACGATGCAAGATAGACGCATACTGATTTTACGCCCTATATGAAATGTTCTGTGTAGGCCTGCTGCTACTTTTGTGTATTTTTTTGTGTATTTTTGTGTGTTTTTATTGATTTTATTTTTTAACTTGTCTCAGTTGCTGTGCTACTCTCGTTTTTGAGTATTTACCTTAGGAAGGCTACTGTAAGTGCTCTATGAGCCTGGTATGTCTTGCCGACAGTATGTTTGTTTCAACCTTGTGCACTGTGTCATGTTTTGCTGGCAAATAAATGATGATGATTAGTACAGAGAAAAAGAGTTTTAAAAAGAGATCGTTTCAAAGTTTAAAGCGTTTATATGGGGCTACTCATTGGTAAATTTCCAGCAAGTAATTATAACAGATTTTGCCACACCCGAAATCTACCGCTACACTATTTTGCGAAATAAAGACCTCATAAAAGTCGGAAAATTAGCTTGATGTGAGTAGGCTTGTTTACTGGAAAAAAGTGACACTTTGAATACCTCGGTCGGTGGTGTACATTTACGAGTCACGATGCAGCGTCATGCTGCTATTCAGCCTACAGCCGTCCATGCAGCCTGCTGCCTGCATCTTCCGCTGCTGCTGCAGCTGCTGCTATGTAGCGCGCTCGCAGTCGTCTGCGACAATCAGTGGTTGCGTACGCTGCTTGCTCGTCGTCGCGTGTTGACTCGTCACGGTCAAGCGGTGCGTCGCTCGCACCTGGCGTTCGTCCGTTGCGCGTCGATCGCCGTGTCATTGTTGCTTTGCCCGGACATTGTCACCATCTATATACCCACCCACGCACCCACCACATGCTGGCCACCGGCAGTAGCGACACGCTGATACGCGGCATACGACGACCTCGTAGCTTTGACTGCGTCTCTGCAACGGTCCGCACACCAGCACCACAACTGACACGTCGTCGACAGGTATGTACCACAAACGTCGTACTTATTTTCCGAATATAAATACAACCCTAGTCAGTCAATTACAAAGAATGTAATTCGAAGGCTGCAAAATAATTAGTAATATTAAAGATACTGACAGGGCTCCTGCGTGCAAATAAACTGTCTATTTGGACGATACGCTAGATGAGTCATAGAAGAAATTAATGCAGCTTGTCTTAATTGTCAATCTTCTTCATTTTTTTCCACTTAATTTTTGTTTTTAACACACTATTTTCAAACGCGATCATCTCCAGTTTCGTTCGCCTGTCGCCAAGACGCATAGTTCCGCGCATACACAGCTGTTAATAGCGACAGAGATTTTGCTATACCGCCAAGCGAAAATCATAATGTCTAACTGCAACGATTTCAAACGTCTGCAGATGAAAAAAAACTACTTGTTTCAATCATCGCACTGCATTTTATCATGGTTTTTGCAGATTTCCTATAAAAATATTTCACTTGGTTATTGCTTACTTCAAAAACCTTCGTAAGTCGTGATACTCGCTTTTCGTCAACAACTATCGGCAGATTTTTACGCGCGACAGCATGTAATGCTTCGCGCGTCTTAGCCATTGTCTAGGCGTTTGTCCGTCTGTCTGTCAGTCCGTCCATCTGTCATACCCTGGCACTGTATCAAAATGGCGACACCTAGAATCATGAAATCTTCACTGTAGGCTGCCCCAAGGACTCTAGTTTATCGTGACAAAATTTCGTACCCCTAGGTGAGAGGATACACCTCGAAAGAGGGCGTCAAATAGAGGTACCCTCTAAAAAGACGTTATTTTGCCGCTATTGGCTCGTTTAGTGTGAAAACGGTTACAGATAGGTACAAACATGCTGCGCATAATTACAAGCAATGGTGACGGGCTTTTTAGATTTATCAACTTTGATGACCTTGAATGACCTTGAACCCCCCCTCCCAAAAATGTTTTTTTTGTAATTTTTTTTGCGATTTCGGCCCGCGACACACATTTTGAGAGTGAATTGCATCAAAATGGCTGGAGTTAGACCTAGACAACCTGCGAAGAGGAACTGCTAAGGCTGTCGCGCGTCTCATGAGTTTTGCTCAATTTACTTGTCTGCCGAACGCTGTAGAAAATTGGAAACGTTTTACAAGCTGAGAGACAAAGTCCAAAAATATGAGTGTCACAAATATTAGTTGCTGCATGCTCATTGGTGTGGTCTTCGTATTAGCTTTAGCTTTGTATCTTTATATAGTTGTTTTCATCATCCCTGCACTGTTCATTAGCGCAAGCAAAGGATGGCCGCATAATCGGCTGAGGTAGAATTATCTTACGTTATCATGTGACAATTTCGACGTTAAAGCTGCTTCTGATGACGAGTTTTGAGTCATGTAAACGGCACTGTAGCAATCGCCTTGACTTTTGCTTTGTGCTAAAGCTGATATGATGCGTCAAATAAGCATGTTACCGGTACTATGTTGTGTATAATGCTGTACTAAAGCAATGTAACGTCATATTGATCTGTAGAGTAAAATCAACATACGACCGTGCATAGAAGCGAAAATAGTTGCGCAGTTATTTACGGATGTGCGTCATTGTGCAGTGTTGCACACAAGCCGCCGGTGCAATTATGCTTCAAACAATAATCTAATACTGCGCTTAATGGCGATGACATTTTGCTCTGCATATTTCTGATGTGAATAATAATCCAGCTTCAAACTCCTCATTCTCCTTTTATCCTACAGACGTTTGCCGCTGTATGAAATTCTCAAACATACCGAAATATCATATAATATAATACGAATAATTTGCATGTAACAGCCTACTAAAAGCAGCTCCACCGTCGTGTTTTTTACAGAACGGCCCAAATTAAAATAGCCTAACAGTGGATTTGCAAAATCTTGGCAATCGTTTCGAATGCTACATAAAAATTTACAAGGTAGGTAGAGAATTGAATAATTTTGGCAAATTTTGCTACTGGACTGCGTAATTTTATCGGTGAATTTATCAAAAGCATTGACAGAAACTAATAAAACATTTACAAAATGCCAAATTTATGTCAGTCCGTGCAGGAGTTTTGAGTTTGAGCCTGTGCATCGTGTTAAATCTGAGTATTCGTTCGAAGGCTGACTGTGCATCAACTGGCACCGCTGCGAGTATAGCGACGCCGTTGCTATGGAAGCGCACATGGCTACTGTCGAACTGAGCGACGATGTTAAGATTGTGACTGTGGCAATTATGGTTATCCGTAGATTGCTGGAGCGATTCGGCTAGTTAACGAGTGTCTGTCAGTTTTCTGCCGGGGCAAAAAAGCAAAACGCACGATGACGGAATCATTTTTCGATTACTTTATGCCGTGTTGTTCGGGGACAGGGCATAAGGCGGAGTGCCACAGCGTCACTGGATCAGCTGATGGGTGGAACACGACATAGATGACTACTAGGACGAGCTGGTCGGTGGTGGTCTATGGACGAGTCGACTCGACTACTTAGCAAATATAACCGGGCAATTTAATATCGTCGGCGGCTGGTGTCCGTGCGGTGGTGGCCACGTCATACATCACTGGCAGGTCCCAATAAGCAGCCCCCGGGCGCCGCTGATCGACCGTCCATCCGTAGCTGCGTCGCCCAGTCGTCCCTCGATGCCTATCGACTGCCGCGCACACCGGCTGCAGAGACTGCATGCCCGAGTCACTCCCGCGCTTTCCCGTTCAACCACCCGCACGTCAGTATTATGATGGCGATAGATGATGCTTCACTTGCTCGCTGCCAAACGCACGGAATCCACCGCCCGCCCGGACAAAGTTCCTCTTTTTCCAGGCCATTTCTAGGCAAAATCCGCTCGGTACGTAGGATCATATATTATCAGTGTATACAATAATCTTCCTGTCGAAAATGACATATCCTTTATGCCTTGTTTAAAAAAGCGGACAAAATCTCTCCTTTCCACAAAAATCGCCTTTTCTAAGGGCAGAATTCTTCCGTTACGGAAGATCGTCACAGCCAATAGCGATGATGTAATACGCCCCAATAGATGTCGAAAATGGCCACGTCCTGTCCTTAATAGGGTGTTTACACGATCCAGCAAACGTTCAGCAAACGTCCAGCATTAGCACGTGTATTTTGAATACATTTGCTGGAAGTTAGCTGGACGTTAGCTGGTTCGTGTAAACACCCTATTAGTTTCATGCGTAGAAAATGTGAATGATTGCTGTGCTACGAATTAGCGGCAGTGTTCCGAGGTCGGAAACGCCGTCGCAGACGTCCACTTCACAGCTGGCTACTGACCATGAAAGCCAAGATTGAGGACGATGGAAGCTGCTCGTGGAAACGCCTCGCTCCTGCTCCAGTTATAAATTAGCCTTTAACTAATACAATGTAATGCAGAGTATATTTTACCGGGAGCGGGTGTATTGTTCGGGAGGGGTTTATTCCGGGAGACGATTTTCTGGGAATCGACTAGGTCTGAGAGCCCGAGGCGCCAGTCGCACATGTGTGTGTATGTGTGCGTGTGTGGTCTGGCGATGTCGCACTGACTGATCTGTGAATGATGTAAAGCAGGCCTCCCTGAGCCGCGCAACCTGGAATCTACCACGGCTGATAGGAGGTTCCTAGGCCTGTGAACTGTCGCGAGACATCGCCTCCATTTACTGCTCCGCTGTCACAGCCACGTCGTGCTCAAACTGTGTCTGTCTGGGCAGGTGGTGCTTTGCTAAAATCACAACAGAGTAGGCCTACTGAGCATTTAAGAGCTTGTGTTTGGCGCCAACTTTTAGGATTCTCCGGAAACACTCAGCGTGATCGACGTCGAGGAGGTGAGATTTCTCAAACCCCGAAAAATGGAAACAAATCAGGAGAAGGTTATGCGACGGTCGTCGAGCCCCTCTGCAATTATATTAGGCCTAAGTCTACATGGTGTGCCATAAAGGCTAAACAATTTTCGAAAGCTGCAGGAATGCTAACAACAGTAACATTGAATATGTTCTGCAAAATAGTTCAGGTTTGGGCTGATGTTTAAAGAAACCAGTGTTAGTGTTAGAAACCTACATACATAAATATCGTTTTCCGGTGCAAAGCAGGCATTATATCGTATCACAGCCTACAATGTTGTTACACACTTGTGTGTTTGGCACTTCAGACTGGCGTCGTCGTGGTCGGCGTAGAATGTTGCGTCGGTGGCGGCAGCGTCTGCAGCACGTCGACGATGGAACGAGCAGCAGCACGGCGGCAGGACGCTGTCTGATGCAGCTAGTGCGCAGTGCACAGCGTCGTCAGCACAGACCACACAAGCACGTCGACAGTTGTCCGTGTGACAACAGCATCGCTATGACGTCGGACGACCACCAGGGCGACGGGTCCAGCTGCTGCAGGTGCTCTGACGGCAGCGGCAGCGGCAGCGGGAGCACGGGCGGAGGTCGACTAAGGACTCTGGTTGACTCGTGCGGTGCGGGAGGTCGATGTCGACTGCCGCGCTGCACCTGGTGGAAGTCGCTCTGCACGAGGGTCTACCTCATCGCCGTCAACCTCGCATCATTCGTGAGTTCTCTTGACTGTACCACTAAACCACCCACGGCATAAAGACTCCGCCGCTGAGGCAAAACCTTGTCTATGTGTGTTTTAAAACAGATTAGATCGCTATTATAGCAGCTTTAGCTATCCCGCTTTTGTACACGCCGGCACACATATTATATGAAATCGATTTTCATATCGCGCCTCTATTTCACGTTCATTGACGCGGTGACGCGGAAATCATTACGTGCATGTATTTTGCTAAACGTGGGTTTTTTGTTACTTTTCCGGGCTTCAAAAGCCAACAGCTGTCTTGTCTGTATCCCAGAAATCTTTGAGAGGTGGTATAACGCACAAAAAGTGCAACATACAACATACATTACGTAGATCGAGCAATGAAAGTTTTAGAAATGATTAGTCTGAATCACTGCAGCAGTAAAGAGCGGTTATGTGGAATATCTGCAAGAATATAGTGTTTAACATGATCAAGAGTCACTGCAATAATCGAGGTTAATCGTGTCCAAGACTAGGCCCATCTGATTGCTTGATGGCAGCAAAAAGGGCAAACAGTTGCTACTTTTTCACTGGAAATAAAATTCGTCAAAGTATGCATGCACAGTGCGTACATCGTGGCTTTCGTGTTTAATCTTGCTAACAGCCATACAATCACATTATGATAACGTCGGGTTTGAAGTGGAATAATTACTAGTTGATAGGACCATGAGATAATTGTTCAGCTGCATGCGTCTCAAGTCGCGTCTGTTAACGCAGCGTAATGATGTCGACTGCAGAGTCTGATTAGACACTGCAGCAGCAGCAACAGCAGCAGCCGTAGCAGGAACAGGCGCGTCGTGTGATGACAGATGATGAGTTCAACGCAGGCCAGGTCGTTCGATCGCAAACTTTAAGCATCTTTACTGGATGATTAATGCAACGCCAGCTGCGCCACGACAATCCGTCTCTCTGACAGCCCACATTTTACACTGTTCGCTCTGTTTTGTTATAAAATTAAAATGAACAACAGAAGACAGCATCTTGGATTTCAACATTAGATTAAGGGTAAAAGTTAAATCTCAGCCTATTAGGGGATTTGTTTGGCGTTGATGCGCTATATAAATTTACCTTTTATTTACTTACTCACTTACTCACTTGAAAGTCAGCTGATTGTTATAGCTAATACGAGTCAGACTTGTGTCCTGAAACATTTAGGCCTACACTCAGCGTGATCGAAGTCGAATAGGCGTTGCGCTGGGTACCAAAACGTCACACTTGAGGATCAAGAAATGCTACCATAACGTCACACTGGCAACATATGCGTCGTTCCTGCGGCGGCTGGCTGTGGGGTCTACATGCACTAATGGTTTGGTGATCATCGGCCTTCAGTTGGCTGAGAAAATTTGAGTGGATAAATTCTTTTGGCACTGAGCCAAAACCGGAAGTGGAAATCTAGATTTTCTTTCGAGAATGTTGTAGCGCTGAGCGAGATCTAACATGCAGTGAAAAAATCGTGCCGATCAGTCGAAAAATTAGCGAGATATACAATAACGAACATTGCGCGCAAAATGGGTGATTTTAGGCCATTTTGGAGGGCCTTCGACCCCAAACCCCTACCGCGCACCCTTAAAATAAGTCGCGCGTTACGTTCAGTGATACTTGGCCGACAACGCGCCACACCGAAAAATTTTGGGCCGTTCACACATTTTTCGGGAAAATTTTTTTCGACAATTGTCGAAAAATGCCGAAAATGGGATTAAATTGGGGGAGCGATTTTTTGAACCCGGGCTGAAATTTCGACATTTTAAGTCGCTTGTGAAGTATGGGAACTTATTGCCGATGATTTGGTACACGAAGCGGACCGATCTGACACAAAGGTTTCGAGAGAGAACAGTATAAAATTTGTTACCCCAAAATAGGGAAATTATTTGACCCTTCGCCCCCAAAATTATTTTAGGGGGCTGGAATTTTGCCGGAACACGTCCCCCACCAAGGCCCGTTGGGAAAAAAATTTAGCGCCTCAGCCGCCTGAGGAGAGATATAGAGGGTCAAAGGAAAAATTTCCCCTCACACCCCCTCAAAATCCCTTCGATGTATTCGCCCAAAATTTTCTCATGGCTAGCGCTCTATGCCCCTTACGTGTGGCAAAAATTTGATAAACGGCAGGTTTTCGGCCAGAGCAAAAAAATGCGGGTTTTCGGAGGCCCGAGTCTAGCATTCACCAGCACATTTCCACTAGAATGGAGTCAGATGATACTCCTTCACATTCCCGCCCGGAATCAAACGTGATTTTCTGCACACTCTGTAAACTGAGCGAGTCCGGTCTTATGCCGGCAGAGGTAATCAACGCGGAGTTTCTAACCAGCACAGAACTATTCTGAAGCAAACGTTGGCGCGGAACGTTATTAATCCTCGGCGCGGATCTTTAAGTTGTTGTGGAGTTGATTCCACGATCCACGCACCTCGTCTCTGATGCTTGCACATCCGATGATATCGTAGACTATTGATGATATCTTTACAGGAGCGTGCTCGTTTCCGCACAGTAGAGAGAGACTCTACACTGACCGATTTTATCGGCTGATTTGCGAAGCATTTTTTTTCGTGGACGCGAACGATTTATCAGGATTATCTGCGGAAAAACGTTCATGACATTTAATCCGACATCGGGGAAAAAGTTTGATCTGACTTTCAGCGGTTAAATGGTTCAGTAAATCATTTTTGAAACTCTCAGGAGGATTATCTGTTGTCGATTCTTGTTGTCTTTAACTTGATCCCTCTTAATCCCGAAATCTAGTAAAAATCTTCATGTCAAGTCTGTGTGATCTCATTCTTACACCATCACCCAAGGCGTGATAAAATACGTACACATGCGGCTCAACAAGTGCATCCATTTTATTTTCACAATATTTTTTGCAGATTCGACCCGGTGCTAAAGTTTTTGCAGTTATATTCAGAGATAAAAATTGAAAGAAAAACTGATCAATAATTTTTATACTTTCGGTGCATTACCTGCCGAAATTCGTATGTTTAACTTTACAGCAGAGTTATTTAGTTTACGCTCATTTACAGTAGATATTGAGTTCTCGTTCATTATATTGATGCGGATTAATTTGCAATAATGCAGCGAGTGTTCTTGATATCTGTCTCTGTGTTCTGAGCTCGCGTGCATGACTTTGAGTCGTGCATAGTCAATGGATGCGGCCATGACGCGTTGTTGACGTGCGCAGCGCTCAGAATAGCCTTAAATAGAAGTAAGCTATAAACAAAGCATGCCGTCTAGAAAATATCTCTTAGTCTAAATCACTGGAGTATGTAGTTAACGAACAATGTGCAGACTGCAACTATTCAAACTAATTACGAATTAATATAGTTGTGCAATGTGCAGTTGAACATTTAAATTTTGCAACGCGATGCAGAAACATCTATCAATAGTAGGCCTACAGTAGTACACCTGCTTCTTCTGCGCTTTACATCTGAGTAATTAAGCACAACAGTAAGCGAATTATTTTAAGAAAGCGCAGTTGTCGCTAGGGAAAATGCGCTACAGCCTATACAGTTCTTGTTGCAGTACTGACCGGTTAGCTACAATACATTCGTGACGAACGACAGACAGACAGACAGAGGACAAACGACAATCGTGCCATAGACGCGCTATACAGCATAGCTGTAACGCGTCAAAAATCGATTCATATTTACAAAAAGAGTTATAAAATAACAGGGGACGTTTTTGAGGGCCAAGGTATTTAGCAGCGCCCGACTGCGACCCGCTGTTCCCCCGGGGTCACTGAGTGCATAGACTGATTGACTACGCCAGCCCTGTATTAGGCTACCGCCTCTGTTGTGGGATCGATCAATGCCAAAGCTAAACGCCCCGTGGCCGATACGCTTATGCGAAAAACTACCACCAAGCAACTACATTTGACGTTGGCTTAAGTTTGTCGTCGAATCTTCTGTAAATTGACGTTCATATGTTTGCAAACCCATATACGACGTTATTTGTGCATTATCGGAATAAAGAAAAATAAAACCCATTCGTTCTTTGACACCTTGCTGTGTTTTTATCATCACACCCCAGAAAATGTATATCACCTGTTTTCTGAAGACACCTCTTGCTTCACTGAAATAACAAGTATTGATAATCTTTATTCACATAAAATTAGTGTAGAGTGAAACAGACAGACAGAAAGTAAGACAAACAATAAAGCTAAGTTATACAAACATAAAAAGCATACCAAATACAAGCTTTAAAATGTCCATGAGAAAGTTTACCCCCGTAGATACTCCGTAGCTTCAACCTCGGGTACGTCGCTGGACGCATGGATCATTGATTGCGGTTCCGCGATTGATCTTCACGCTTGTGTAGGGTTACGCTGCAGCAAAAAGGTTGAAAAACACTGCAGTACGGTATACTTTTTAGTATGACTATCATTATAGGCCTACATTACCTACAAGCTGTGCCCGGCTGTTATGCAGGCCGGATTTTGAACAGGAAAAATAATTACACAGTTTCCGCCGCTCGTGAGCAGTAAAAACGGCCAAAATGACGGGAAACAATTTCCGACGCAGCGAGTGAGAACACGTATAGCACATGTCGTGTGCATCGATGACATCGGCCCTGAACCGCAGAAGTAACGCCTTTCTCTATTATTATTCCGTCTGCAATGTTTCGCGCTTTAAATATCGCCGTTGACAAGCACATAAACTGCAGTTGTCTCCGTTTATCGAGAAGATAGGTCAGTATAGTGAGTGCAACGATAAACCGTTGCATGCACCGGTGAAGCAGTGGTTGTTTCCTTTCATTTCAGATCTTTCAGTGGCTTAAGCACGTATTCGGCGTAACCGCGACTGCACTTCTTGACGTTATTTTGCTACGTGCGTCAAGTTAGGTCCCACATTCGACATTGGTCTTAGTAGAAATAATAGTAATATTGTTAATAGACTAATAGTATCATACAGCAACGACTTAGAGCGGAGCTATCCTGTTCAACAAAATACATTAAGAAGTCTATACATAAAATCACTCGGGTAGTGTATAACTCATGAAATTTGCAGAAAATGTTCTCAGTCTCCGTTTTAATGTGACTGATGGTGGCATATTGTATTACTGTAATGATCAAAATAACTGTTAGTGCACCATATATACACCGGAACGTGGACTGTACGTTTTATTGCATTACTCTCTTGCTGTGCTGAAAATATAATAAATATTGTTATTTCGCATATAGGCGATTTGTTTCACCCGAATTTTAGAAATGTTTTTATGAAGTATGTCGTCGATATAATCCTACGTTATCGACAAACCGATGGACAACTTACGATTCTAACGTTGCGCTGCGTGTTAAAAGATCCAAAGGTATCGCTGAAAACGCGAAAAACACTTTTAAATATTCAGACAAATATTTTGAATATGCCTGTAACATCCGACCCTGCCACTGCCGAATGTGATAGCGTGTTGAGCGGTTAGGCACTGGTTTTATCACTATTGAATTATGTAACACGACGACTGATATCGACCAAACAGATAGTATTCAA
>Ga0056128_1009798_pt1 | contig 11985 bp, 8 predicted proteins | sample WorMetLIZISLAND2_FD_71113 | JGI IMG/M metagenome (GOLD analysis project Ga0056128, IMG submission 71113) | Marine gutless worms symbiont microbial communities from Max Planck institute for Marine Microbiology, Germany - Olavius geniculatus... ... | reverse complement strand
GATTTCGTAACTGACGTTGTTGGTTCGTTGGAGTACTGCAGTGCAGTTGCCTCTACTGTTGGTGCCACAGGAAAACCTCAGCTGGTACTCTGTTCTTAAAATTTCTCGCAAAGTAACACAATGTCATGCTATTAAGTGCTGATTTTCTAACGATTATTTTTGTCAAAATCTATTGCTATTGAACCAGGACTGTTAGAGTTATTGCAAAAGGTAGCAGGGGTCCGGTTTTTTGAGACACAGTGTAGATCAGCTTAACAAGTAACATTTTTTATAGTTGATCTTTATAGCTGATATACAGCTATCAGCTGCACTATTGTAAATTTTGTAATTAATTTGTTTCAGCAAGCCAGGTAACTGCAAAACGTTTGTATGCAAAATATATTTTAGTCTTTTTTATAATTTATTCAAAACCACTATTATTGTGTTATCCCAATTTTTTGAAGTGCTGTAAAAGCAAAGTGAGATAAAAACTGAAACAGACAAAATAGTTAGCGTACGTAAGCTGAAAATGATTGATTTAGCAGACTGCAGGGGCAGGGCGCTGCAAGCGTGCTACGAGGTCGCTATTAATTGCAGTCCTGAGAGACGGATTATTATGCTGCATTCACGACAATTGCGCCTCGTGCTCCTCAGTTGAATAAATGCGAACAAAATTGGCGCATAATAAATCGGACGAGCAGTAGCAGCAACAACAGCAGCGCGACGTGGTACGGCGGAGAGGCAAGACGGCTAATTTGAAGACTGATTCATCGCTAATCCTAGGACTAAGTCATAATCTTGCGCATTGTGCATAATGGACAATTTGCAGATTTTTTTCGTAATTTCATGTTTTTTTTCAATTTTTTTTATGTTTGAACGTATTGCTAGTACAGTTTTATGCTATTGTGCATTAACTCTAACTCTATAAGTATGAATAATAATCACATTCATAGAGCCTTGTTCTTGTCTGCGCCTTTACACAAACGAACGCCCATTCTGTGTTAGAACGGTATAATAATGGTAAATGTAATAATAGGCCTCATACAGTAGTAGCACAGTATACACTGCACAATACCGTATGTATACTTCCATCGCTGCAGGCCTATACAGAAACTTAAACACCCGCTCTGGTTTTCACGGGGGAGGAGCAGTCCGATTTCATACAAGTTTTCTCGCCTCAAACAGTAGACCTTAACACTTCGGGGCTACTGATGGGCAGCAGTTAGCGCGCCAGTCAACAAACGGTGCTATTGGTGTTCATAATGCGCAGTCAGTTGACAAAGCTCGTCAATCAGTCTTGTATACAATCGTCGCACAGACATCGTGAATGAATCGTCATTTCTGTCTCACTTCCGTCGCCGCGTTGCATCAAAGCAATCGACCTTGCAGCACCACCGGGCGGCGTAGTCTGTCATTAGTTGGGCGCGTTGCCGCTAGGCGAGACGGTGGCGCCACTAACAGGTAAACTACCGGTGTCTGTAATCGGTAAGGTAAGCTTTGGATAAGTAGCGACGTTGTCGCAGTCGCAGGCGGACGGAAGGAACGACAGGTGATAAACGCAGGCTGGAGAACGTAGCCTATACCCCGTTTACACAATCAAGCAATCATCGAGCAAACATCGAGCAATTAGTGCACACGTCGTGCACGTGTATTTTGAATGCATTTGCTGGATGTTTGCTCGATGATTGCTCGATGTTTGCTTGATCGTGTAAACGGGGTATTAAACACAGAACCCAAGTGGACGACTTCGGGTGAAAAGACTCCTATCCCGACAGCCGCCCACTACTTCAACAAAACGTTACGTTACTGTACGCCTGCAGTTGCGAACTTGTGAAAATCAAACGAAATGTTTCTTTAACTGCCAGATGCGGGAATAACGTAACGATTTGGGTCCGCCGTAATCAAAGATGCGATTTATCGTTCTTGCTAACTAGGCTAAATCACGAGACCTAACTCTAACCCTATGGCTAACCCCATGTCGGTACGAGCCTATAGGCAGCATCGGGACCAAATAATTTTTAAAAAGGCGAAATCTTGTTTGTATTTGCCAATTGGCAGCATAGGACTGATGATTTGGTGACGTGTTTGACTCCAAAAGTCCAAATGCTTTATTTCCCTCTTGGGTCAGGGACTCCATCTAACACAACACATCATTGGAGCCCGCACGTGCACCTGCCAAATGACAAATCCGTCGAACAGTTTAAGTGTGACAGACAGACAGACTACGCTGCGGAGAAATGTGTAGCAATATGTGGAATCGCTCCGCCTGCGCTGCAATAACGATTTCGCCTGCATTGTAGTGCATTTAAAATTATTGTAAACGTGAACTTTTTTCAGATACAGAAACTATCGTAAAATAAAGTTAGGTACAAACTACAAACTAAAATATTATTATTTATATCACAATAACTTCCTTTTTGACGGGAATTTCAGTAAATAATGGGCAGCAAGTCCTCTCTCTGAAAAAAGTAACTTGGACGGAGTTCTCTTGTCCCTCATGTTGTAGCTCCATAAGATGACCTGGTCGGATCGGATCGGCAGCATGTGGCATGCGGTCGGTCGTGGCCGCTGTGTCAACGCTGTCATTAAATAAAATAACAATAAAACATCGTCCCATCGCACGGCATGCTGCAGTCAACCGTGACTGACCACTCCATTACTTCTCTCATCATCTCGACGCTTTCATCAATACGAACAGGCGAAGACCTTCTACTTGACATTCTCAGACGTATAGGCCCACGCTTGACTCGCGTTGATCGTCGCTACAATATGTCCCAGCGGCTCGTTTGATACTAATAAGGTTACTCCGTGATCTCATTATTAGGCCTGTAACGAAACGAACAGTAAATAATGCTATTTAGGCGTATTGAAACATGTTTTTTCGCAGCATATTTATTTATCTTAACTATGAGACTCGGATAAGTACAAAAAATATCCAACTATTATATCCAATAACGGTAAATCGTTTGCTTTTGTTTCAGCGCATCTGTCAGACAGTGGCATAGACAAGAGAACAAAACAAGCACCAGAGATGGACACGGATCGGGTCCATCCGAAGATCGGGTCGGGTCTGGTCGCGGGTCAGACCTACTTTATGTTGCATATTTTGGTGCATTTTTTCATATTATTTTAAAACATATAGTGCACCAAATTTAATTCCGGTCAAGGTTCTCCCCAAGACTTCGCTGAAGGGGAGCTTAGTGCTCCCCAGACTGCCTAACTGGATTTTGAAAGGTCCTGCTACTAAAGCGAGAAAAGGAAAGAGAAGCGGAAAACAAGAAAAAGGAGAAAAAATAGTAAAAAGAGAAGGAAACTGAGAAGAAAAGAAAAGGAAAGGAAAAAGAAAGGGAAGCCCAAAATTCACACTTTTGCCTATGCTACTTCTGACAAATTGGGTATAAGCGGCTGGCTGGTATGGGTAGCATCGCTTTTCATCGTCAGAGTATATCTCTGGAATCACGATCTGAAGTTAAAACTTTGCACAGTGGTAGGTGAATGATGTGAATGATGTCTTCATCGTTCCAGTTTCTAAGTGCTTTCGTGGATGAAAGTTGATTAAGCTAACCTCTGGCACCATTAGAATGGCGCGTAAACTGACCCTAAAGACGACGAAACTATGATTGTTTAATATCAGCTTTGTAAAATGCGTATATTTTTACGGTATTCTTTTTGTAAATTTAGACTTGTTATCGTGTAGTCATTTAGGCCCTGTTTGTGATTGTTGTTTCTTAATGACAAAAAACAAGTTTATTAATAGTAAATTCACATAACAAAATTATTTCTGTTATTATAGTTGCTGTTATTATCACGTCAGGTGTACATAATACTGAAGTTCATAAGACCTGCGTGTGTCAGGCAATCGAAAGAAAAGTGGCGCGAGGTCAAAGGTTGTCGTTTTATGTTTAATTGGAAGTACGTATAAGCTATGGGCTGGGCATCAACTATGACCGCGATGACGGCGACGACAACGATGACCATATAGCAGCTGTCGGGCGAGTACAGAAGAAAATCTTTCACTGGGCCGCGCTGGCAGCTCGTTTAAGTCATCATCAGCAGTGTGTGTCCATTGCATTGCGACAATAGGCTACATTGCGTCTGTCATCACTGCATGGGTTTGTAATCGACCTGCAGTAGCCGGTCACGAACTGCACTACGGAATCAGGCACGAAAAACTGCAGCAGACAGCGAGCCTTGTAATTTCTTTCGCTGACTGGCAGACAGTCAGACCCCGACGCAGGGCGCGGCTATTGGCTCTGACTGTTCATTTAATTCGCCACCGAGCGCCGAATGGAACGGACGCAGCAAGCAAATAACAGACTCCGTTAAGTACCGGTATTTGCCGTCGACCGACGACCGCCGGTGGCTATGATAGGCGACAATCAGACAGACTCGTAAAAATATCAGCTGCTGCTTCGCGATTCGATGCACGACCGAACAATGGCGGCCAACTTCTGCATTGTACGATAAAAAAAATTTGTAAAAATGAATCTGTAAGCCAACAAATAATTTTGACATAAGTCGTTTACAGTGTTTTACCAGCGCAAGTCTACTGATACTGTTTGCTTTTTTGCTGCAGAATACAGATATAACTAAAATGTAACAAATATCATTTTCTTGAATTGTAGCCGTGTAAATTAAAATTTTGTGCTTCTTGATTAACAACATTCTGACGAGCGTTATAGGCCCACTTTTTCTATGTCAAACATTATCTGCAGTCATGCACGACTAAACTTAATTGTCTGTTTTACAGAATGATGCAAAAAAGTTTTTGCTACATATCTGCGCCAAATATTGATCGATTTTCTCAATTATTTCATTGCCAAACTCAGCAGCAAACTTGCAACGCAGTAATTCATTGCGTTACAAATTTGCTACTGATGTTGGAGTCATAATTAAAAATCCCACTATATGCTTCAAAGACTTTGATGCCTACCCGCCAAGTGGTAAATGTTAGTATTAAAAACTAATGTCAAAATTTTGCAATATAAACATAAAACGTATCAAAACATTAAAGGTTTTGTGGGATCTTTAACTATTGCTTTACTACAAAATACTGTTACGTGTTTATCACTGAAAGAATTTTTAAAATTACTCGATATTTGATGAGGTTATTCGAAACCAGAAATCAAGTTTATCGACCACCCTGGATAGCCTGTAGGAAGGCAAATGTCGGTAATAGTGCTAATAATGCCGAAGGAAATGGAGTCTTTACACGCATACACGACAGGTGCACGTCCATAGATGTAGATATGAAAGGTATAATTTAGTCTATACGCGTCGACTCAGCCACGTAAACATCGTAAGTTGGTCGCTTAGGAAGCGGTTATGGGACATGCACTCTGCAGGCAAGCACATGTACCACGAACACAGATTCATGACAGACAGTCACGCACACTTGTACACTTAACGTTCTTACACACCAGCTTGATACTCTTGTGGTGGGATTTTTCACGATTGCTTTAGTGAAAATTCTGTAGAGAATATGCCGATGAAAGATTTTCGAAAAACCGCCAATATTTGGCGACGATAGGAACAAGAGTTTGATGTCTTGTTTTTTTGACTCAAGGAGAATTACGTTGATGGTTAGCCGTAGTGGCTTATAGCGAGGAACAAAGACTGCAAGGCAGAAATAGAATGAATCTCGACGATGATATTTAATCGTGTAATTAAACACAATATCACACGTACACACATGACCAATACTCACAAACACACACAATCTCGGTGCTATATTTACACATCAGCGTATGAGAACAAAATTTACTGACAATTGCCATAATGTACATCATCATTAAACGAACTTCATTCGCAGTTTTTCGCAGCCGTGAGTCTCTCGTTTCGTGCGGTAATTTACAACAATTAGCACACCTGTACAGAAGGAAACTACGGTCGTATTCTTGACAAATTTATCAAAACCGAAATCGGTTTAACTGCGACGACAGAAGTGAAGTATACAAAAAGTCACCTTTTTCATTTTCGCGATATCTTTGGCATGCAGGTGTTGTCCTATTCTGCTATTTTTTGGCGAAAAAACATACCTCAAAAAATCCTTCATAAAACGCATGTCCACAGCCCACCACATCCTGTTTTATATGTTTGCACTTTACCGTCTACAAATTAACTGCCACAGAATGCACACCGCAACTTCGGCCGCTTCCCATTTGTCTTGTAGTTGAACCGAAATCTCGTAATTTTTTTCAAAAGCCTATTTAAATTTTTTAAATTTTAACTTTTATCCAAAAAAATTAACAATTAATTGCTTAGCTCCAAAACCCTTTAAGTTGTATTATTTTCTATCAAAATATAATCTCAAAAGGCGCGACTGCTGTGTAATCTGATCTGCAGCAACACGTCACTGACCAGTGGCGTGGACGGCTAGATGTCTGTGTGAGAATTGTTGGGCAACAGTTCAAACATTTGCGTTGAACAGTCTTTTTACGTGTTACTGTTAACATTGCTATCTGATGTATAGAAGCTTTCTGTTTAACACTGCGCTGTATGCCACAAAATTGTTGCCATTTTACAAGGTAAAGTACAAACACACAAAACAAGATGCGGTAGGCTGTGTACAATGTGTTTATTTTAAATTTTCTTATGCATGTTTGTGCCAAAAATTGGCAAAATTAGATAACATCAGACAAAGTTATCACAGATATAAAAAGTGCTTTTTTGAGACTCAGTGTTATGTTTCAATTTTTGAGAAGTTTTTGAGACTGCGCTTGTCGTTTCTCCGCGCGTGACGGCACAGAGATGTCCGTTGAAATATCACTGAAGTGATAAACACGTCACGCGTTAACGGTTTCCGCAAACACACACACATACACACAGAAAGTAATACTGATTGCGCACATCAACTCCGCTCAGTCTGAAGGTCGCCGCGGCAGAAAAAAAAACGACGAAAGTGCCAGTGCCGGACTCAGCAATGGACAAGCTAGGCATTTGGTCAAGGGATCCCGCAACAAAAAGACTGTCGCGTATTTTGTGATAACGAAAATATGTGTAGTGTATTTTTTTTTGTTTTAAGCGTGTTGAAAGTCGACAAAATCGGTTCAAATTCAGTCTGTGATGTAGCTTCGTTTTTAGAAAACAAAAACTCAAAACTATAGCCAAAATCATCGCTAAACTTTCACCGTTGTTCACCGTATGCCTTATTATATCTAAATCCGCCTTTGTCTAGGGAAGTGTCTGCGAAGCTAGACAATGGCTTGTAGTCGAGGCGACTCGGCATGGCCCGCACTGACAGTGGAGTTGAAGACAGCCGCTGGCGAGCACGCGGGTACAACGCTTCGACCCGTGACGCTAGCTTGCTGCTGCTGCTGCTGCTGTTGCATCAACATGCGTGCTGCGACCGCCGGTACGGGTGGCAGACCAGGATGCGGCGGCGGCGCTGACGGAGGAGACGACAGGTTGGCGGAGGGAGGCCCGACGCCGCCGCCAGCAGGTGAGCCCTGGTGTCGCAGTAGAATGGCATCCAGGTTGGCGATGAGGCTGACAGTATGAGGGTCGTACGACGCCCAGTACGGGTTGGTCTGCAGCATGCGTTGTACGGCGGCGTAGTTACCGGCCTCGGCTAACAGTTCCAGCCCGACCGCAGTCTGACGCTTCCACTTCGTTCTACACACCATCACACACCACGTCCGTCAATAGTACTAAAAATGTCAGCTCAGTACCCACATGGTATGCGGCCGTCCGCCTAGAGCTGTATAACCCTAACCTAACCGACAAAAACCGCTAATATTTTGAACTGCAAATAGCACACCGACTACACTCCTGCCCTGGGTACATTCACGCCAATTTGGGGTTTTCTACGCCTTTTGGTTTTCTAGTTATGAGTACGTACGTAGATAAACAGCTCTGGATAGGCAAGACCCCTAATGGAGCACGCTAGGACGGCCGCAGTTACACGATATTAAATTATCTCACCATTTCGAATTATAAGAATATTTCGATATAATCGCTCAATTGGCACATTTAAAAGTAAGCCAACAAAAATAACCAAATATGCCAATTTTTTGACAAAATTGTAAAAACAACAAATAGAAATCTAGCTAAACCTATATTTTTGGTTAAATGAATCGTTAATCGTTGTTTTTTACTAGCTTTAACACACACTGAAAAGATATAATGACAGCATTGCCAGCGAAGTAAAGACTGCATGACCACATCAGCAGAGATTAAGAGAAAAAGACAAAATAAAAAAACACCTGGAAAAAGAATGTGCAGAAAAATATGTGGACAGCAGGTTCCAAATACATGCACAGCTAGAGAAGACAGCAGCACAAAGCTGCATGAAGAGAATGTTGTGACTGTGTCCCACCGGGAGCGACTACACTCGATAAAATTCGAGAAATGCATTTTAAAGTTTGTGTAAAAATTTGAAAACATTAACTGCTCGTACAGATAAAGTTCGGTTAGTTTTGAGAAATGGATCCAGAACTCCAGGTTGTTATCACCTACATGTACACCATGCACTTCAACAATGTTCTTAATGATATGACATTGCTTAATTAAATGCAATTTAACTCTGGTATTTCACAATACCCATTTCTGACTTATCCACTTTCAAAAATCGTCAAATGCTAATAGTAATAAAAAGAAACCTATTCATAGCAGATTTCCTTCAATGATTTTACTGTATTAAGCTTCCTGAGTTTTATTTCAATAATAAAAACTTTAAGATAAAGATAATGTTTATGAAGTTGGAGCGTTACAAAACATGGTATAATTTCAATAACGAAGCAGTACGAAGCTGTCTGTCTGGCCGACCTGCGGTTCTGGTACCAGGTCTTGACCTGGGTGTCGCTGAGGTTCAGTTTTGACGCGAGTTCCATGCGATCCTGCACGCTGAGGTACTTTTGTCTCTCGAAGCTCTGCTCGAGCGTGTTCAGCTGGTGATCTGTAAACGCTGTCCTCGCCTTGCGTGTTTTCTTCGTCTTGCTGTTGGCGGAGGCGCTACTGCCGGCGCAGCCGCTGGAGCCGCCCGAGTGATGCTGCGGAGGCTGGTGAGCGCCTGATGATGATGTCAAGCCGCCACTGTCCGACTGAGCGCCCACGGACCCACCGCCAACACCGTCTGACCACCAACATATAACGTTCATGTTCATTTTCACAGCTATTAGTGGATGAATAACCCAATAAAAAGTTATGACCATTAGTTTTTGTCTATTTCTAGCGGCGTCGTGCATGGCTTAAAATGTTGTGAACTGTATTTATTCTATACCATAATTAACTTTTGAAATGTCGGAGCTGCTTTGTCACTGCCGACATGCGACATGCGCATGATTTAATTTTGTTCGCTGTAATGGTAACAAGAAAGCACAGCTGTCGCTAGGGAAGACGCGCTACAGTTCCTGTTGCAGTAGTGATCTTCAAGGGAATCCAAGGTCAATGATTTTTATGTCATTTGAAAGCCAATATGCCACTTTCTATTAATGATTAATACTAACTTTGTCCGTATATCTCACCGTTTCCGAGATATAGCCAGTTTTCCGTTAAAACGCGCATTTTTTCTACCCCTCAAATGCCTCCATTCAATCCCGAATTTTAAAATGTTCCCTTTGCTGAATTTTTGCACTTCTAGATTCAAAACACAAGACTAAGTATTCGTGTACAAATTTTTATTTTAGGACCTACTGTTTAACCACATAACATTTGTTACAGACGAACAGACAGACGGACAGACGGACGACAACCGTGCCATAGCTGTAGCGTGTCAAAAATGGCACAACACAAAAGCACAATTTAGTAGCCGAAGAACGGCGTTTATATGACAAACTGGTATTTAGCTTAGACTGAACTAAATCACATTAATGGATTCCAAGTACTTACATGCGTGTTTAAAAAAACTTTTTTTGCCAATTCGTAGTTTAAAAATGTCTGTATAATTCGTATTTGTTTCGTGGAATCAACAAAAGCTCATAAGTATTTTATCGCCCATATTTTGCAGATATGTATAGATACTTAAAAATTCACACAAATTGTCACATGATTGAAAGCCGAAAACGATTCGTGCTGCGCGCAAGTAAATTGTCGTCGTATCAGTGTCGCTCTGCAAAAATTAACTACGTCGTAAAAAAGGCGAAGCTTTCTGCGTAAGCCTTTCTGCCGTAGTGTTCTCGAGGCGTGATTCAACGCAGATATTCGGCGATGTCATATCACTGTCTCGTTAAAGGCGTTTTCACCGGCTGTCAACGTTTGTTTGTCGGCGCGTATTTATGACAGTTTGCGGAGCGCGGCGCGACGGATGACAGAGAAAGGTGGATATAAGTCAACCGATTGTTGATTGTCGCTTTCAGCGCCCACCGCCGGCACAAGGTCTTTAACAGCAGCGCCGCCCGCTCGCCTCACACAACCGACACCGGTACGGCGTGGTACTTACAAACCGACGACAGACCTTCGCTAAATGCTGGCGTCATAAGCCTATATATCGCCGAGGCGGCGCAAGGCCGTGCGCTGTCACCAAGCACAGGCGGCGATACGCTTTTATCGCCGTCAGTGGCGCAGCTACAAAGGGAACACAGAGGCCCAGGCCGCCGTTGAGACCTGACAACTTTTTTTATTAAAGTTCTAGAAAAAAACAGTTTGTTGACGCTAAAAATTTCAAAAATCATAATTTTCTTATAGTAAAATATTGGCATGGAATCAATTCAGTTGTGTTAGGAAATGAAAACAATGAAAACGAGTGGTCGACTCAGTGCCACTCTGCAGGCAGAAATAATTATAAGACACCCGCGACGTCTCGAGATCTGTACAAGTTTTCTTCGTATTTCCATTCTGTTGCAGCCAGCGCATCTATTACACACCATTACACCACGGACGTTTCGTTGCACCCGAGTACTCTGAAAGTAAGTAAGTAGTTCAACTTCATGCATTAACGACAGAACAGCTCATGTATTCCATTGTTATTGTATATCTTATGTTATTTTTTGTCGAAATTTGTAGGCCTATGTGCTGCCTTTTGGTGTAATAAATTGTTAAAGCGCTCGTACATTGAGGAACATATCTTAAATAATCGTCGTCCAAAACTGGAGATGATCTCGCAAATGTCCCAAGAGATAATGTCAACGCGATCGGACTGGTGCAAATAAGACCCGACATTCGTACGAATTCAGTCAGTAAAACTTCTCAGAAAATACGGGTGCATAGACGCATGACTAATTTTATGGCTCAGAATATCAATAATGCAATAAGAATAAAATACACTAAAATACACTAAAACAGTTTAAACTCCCAAACGTCAGCAACTGTCTTCCACACACACAATTTTTTCTACTAACAAACGCATCCAGAGAATTAATGTGACATCGCAAACAAAACCGTTGAGTTTAAAGTATATTACCGGCTGAAAACGTGCAGCGAAACTTCGGTATTATAATAAAAACTGACCGACGAGCGAGGCGTTTGAGTCGACGTCGTTGTCATCGTCGAGGTCGATGTCGACGTCACTGCCGCACTCAGCGCTGTAGCTGCTCGCTGCACGTTTACTCACTGCGTCCACCACTGCGGGTGACGGCCACGGCACACCGCCCATCTCATGCCCCGGCACCACCGGCAGACGGCGCGGGAACTCCGCAGTCGCTTGCAAGCAGCGGTCGAGGTCGGCAGTGACGCCAGGGTCCTCCAGTCCTCGACGCTGCAGACACGCAGCGGCAGCGGCGGCGGCGGCGGCGGCGGCGGCGGCAGCGGCTGCCGTGGATGACGGGAACTGATGACGATGTGCCGCCGCCATGGCAGTGAAGTCCAGCCCTGCAGACATAGAGGCAAGGCGCGCTGCCGTGGCGTTGATGAGTGGGGTCGGTCGTGCCGGCAGGTCGACCACGGCGGGCGGGGGGCGCTGGTGCGGGGACGTGGAAGACCGGTCTGAACCTAGGATGTCGTTGATCATGAACGACGGTCGTCGGTCTGTGCTGCCGCAAGACATCGTCAATGGCGGACGATGGGCCGGCGACGGACGACGAGCGACCTGCGCCGAACTGCATTCTGAAGTCAGACGTCGCCATGGTTGAT
>Ga0056128_1009793_pt1 | contig 11988 bp, 8 predicted proteins | sample WorMetLIZISLAND2_FD_71113 | JGI IMG/M metagenome (GOLD analysis project Ga0056128, IMG submission 71113) | Marine gutless worms symbiont microbial communities from Max Planck institute for Marine Microbiology, Germany - Olavius geniculatus... ... | reverse complement strand
TATTAGTGATTAATAGTAACCTAGGCCTTATCTCGCACCGTTACTGAGATACAGCGAGTTATAGGCCAAAAATTGCAAATTTTGACCACCCCCCTCTCATTTAGCGCCCTCGTTCGGGGTGACCCCCTTCGAATTTTTGGAAAAGCTTTACGGTTCCTGAAACTAGAGTCTTCCGGGCAGCCGACGGTGAAGATTTGGTAATTCTACCTTGCACCGTTTTTGACTGATCCACCCATGTGACAGATGGACAGACAGAATTGCGATGGCTAAGACGCGCTGAAAGCATAGCTGCTTTCGCGTGTAAAAAGGCACCCTTTTTCTTTCTTTCATTATTCAGTCAAATGATGATCAATTTATATTAAATTTTTACCAGACGTAGCTAAAGAAATACTAATTCAAAATATTTTGATAAAATATCGCTAATAGTTAAATATTCTTTGCTAGTCATGATGTAATGCTGACGTCATAGTGTGCTGCAAGCACAAACTGGCTTGTTGCAACCGGTGCTGAAACTATCAAAAGTCAAAACCATGTGCCAGACTCAAAAACACAGTGCATTAGTGTGAGACACTTGGACCTTGACCTTGCGAGACACAGTAAGAACAAAAGATTAGACCTATGCTATTTTCTTTCATGAACATATGGAAAACACAATTATGATACAACAGAATGGGTGGCTGACCTGTGTTTTCCAGCAATGTCTTCGGAGCATTAGCTCTGTTGATTATAACGACCAGATGGCTCAGTACCAGTGGTACATACGGCTTGATGTCTTCTCCTAGTCATCAACAATACAACCACAGCAATCAATATACACGTACAATAGTCTTCTACGAGACACCCTTCTGACACTGCCAATTATCCCCCACAAACATAGCTGACATTTTAATTAGAATATTTCATAGCAAACGTACAAAAAATTTACACCTTCTACATTCTCCAATATTTTCCTTCACAGACTACTAATACCTCAGGATTGGCTTCATGAATTGTCACACTGCTTACTGGATTTGCCTACATTTGACTGTTTCTCTTCACATTATTTTAAACTTGCCTTCCCCGTAGTTCTCGCTGTTCTTCCCTTTTAGTCACTTTTGGTCTACGACTCTCGGCTCTTGTCATCACTGGATCGTTGCTTGACTTTTAACACTAGACTGTGACCTACTAAATTCTCATTTCAGATCCATTAAAAAATTGTTTAAGATTGATCAACCAATGCAAATCAATCAATCTATTACAACACATTTATACAGGACCATATGCTGCAAACAGATCGGACAGTGTCTGCTAGTTTTCTGAGAACAAATATCTTACCGGTATCTGCTCTTATCAAATGTCTCCAATCTCCACAGCCACCAAACATTAATCACAGGCAACAAGCATGGTGGTGTAACGGTGGGATGTCGGACTTATGATAAAGAGATTGTGGGTTTGACTCCCAGTTGGCTTACTATCAAGTGGTTACTGCATGGATGGCTGACTGTCTGCAAACAGGTAAACCATTTACGTATGTAACTTAACACCAAGGTCAACTCAGCCTTCCATCCCTTTGGGGTAGGCAAATCAAGTACCGGCCTCTCTGGCTGGGGTTAAGGCAGGGTGCCTGTCGGGTGGCAGGTAAGCACCGTGTGATCCCATATGGCAGGCAACGCTCTATAGCTCTGTGATGGGTTTAATATTAAGAGCTATACACCACCTATACCTCTTTACCTTTACAGAATATATACAACTAAGCAGACATTACCAGCTTTGATAGCGATCTCCCCAATGGCCCATGTAGCATTGTTACACACTGAGATATACTCTGGATTCAGATTAGAGCCCAGCATTGGCATGAAGTCTCCTGCAGCAGCAATAACCAGCACAGAGCATTATTATTATTAGGCGCAAAAGCAGCTACTGCGTTCAGCGCTTCTTAGCCATCGCAACTCTGTCCATCCGTCCGTTTGTCCGCCACACGGGTGGATCAGTCAAAAACGGTGCAAGCTATGATCACCAAATCTTCACCGTCGCTGCCTGGAAGACTCTTGTTTTAGGAACCGTAAAACTTTTCCATAAATTCGAAGAGGGTCACTCCAAACGAGGGTGCTAAATGAGAGGGGGTGGGCAAAATTTGTGATTTTTGGCCAATAAGTCGCTGTATCACAGTAACTAAACCTTCTACAGCCATCTGAATAAAGCTGTGCAACCCCAACCCTTGATCCTTTAGAATCAATATTGTTGTATCCGCTACTCAAGACCTAGGGAATGTTCAGACCAAGTTTGGTTTTTTATACTTTCCTGCTTCCGAATCAGAAGCCAGTATAGGACCGAAAAACAGATGAATGACACATATTATGACCTATAAGGGCAGCACACAACGAAGTGAATGCATATAACTGTATGAGAATTTTAATAACATGAAAAATTGAAAGCATCAAAAAACATTGAACAACTGACCGACATACGGCTTGACATGCTGATAGCAAGCCTTGGTGAGATCACCAAGCAAAGCAAATGAGCTCTGACGCACCTCAGGCATCAAGTCCTAACAACAACAACACAATACTACCATTACTACAACCACTACTAGCTACTACTACAACTACAATTACTCCACATCACTACTGCACCAAATGCTACAACTACAGATAAACAACACGAACGAACCACGCTGTACTATGTAGTTATAGTAAGTCTTAGTGAGAGATAATCAGGTATAGCAAATGAGCTTCAGGTCCTGACAACAACTACTAAAACTACAACAATAACAGAAACAACCACTACAACAACTATAACAACAAGACATAATCGGTAAAATGCATGAAAATGGCAGCAAACTTGTCATAATTATTAGGCTACAAAGTTTGCTCACAATATGATACTAATAACAGATATTACAGCAAAGCAATTTGTGCTAATTTGGGACATGTTCACTATAAATTCATTCATATACCAGAAGCCCAGCTGTCTATATTCAAAAGCCACTGTCCAACTTCCAGTCCTTTGTGGAAAGAAAATGAATTTCCAGACTGACTGCAGTCCCATGAATGCTATGGTGATGCTGCTATGTCAAACACTGCAATTATGCCAAGAGACAACAAGGTAAATTTGCAGCAAATTTGCATTTAAAATTGCAACCGAACCGCTGCAGATAGAGACATGGTTACTACTGACAGCCTATAGAAACTCGATATCGCCCTATCTGATGGCACCATCGCCGAAACCCTATGACATACCTTTTAGCCACAATGTATGCATCACAGACAACAGATGACAACGACAAAGAGATGACACATTATACACAAGGCTCAACTAAACGACTGACCAAAAATGCCACTGTTGGATACAAACCTGAGCACTCTGGTGCAGCAAAGCCAGCAGGTTACAGTTAGCTGCCAGCGACTCGATGTGATGTCCCAGTCCCTCCGTCAGCCCACTCAGCAGGTCCAGCGCAACGATCATAAAATCTTTGTCCGGAGCCTCGTATGCATCCGGATTTGAGCTGTGAGCCTGACAGATTGCAAAATCAGAACATTTAGTCAATAAATAAATAAATAAATAGACAGATAAATTGATCAATCAATATCTCAATCAATCAAGAAACAATCTCTTGTATAAAGAGACATGCAATTTACAAGTTTTGGGATAGAAAAAAACTCAGATAAAATTACAAAAGTTGTCAACATAATATATTAAAAACTAAGCATCAATCTAAAAAACCACACTAGAGAAACAAACCCTCAGGACCCACAACTTAACAACCGTCAATCAACTTAATAAATGTCTGTTAAAAATAAGAACAATAATTTTTCTCCATAACGTACTTTGAAGTCTTTCCAATGACGGCAAATCGCTCAACAGTACAGTCACCGGGTCGATTCAGCCTTCTGTCCTCAGTGGGATGATAGAATACTAGAACGAAAATCAAGACTTTGAGCTAAGTGGTAAAAAACAGCGATGGCGAATGTAGTACTAAAGCTGCCATTTGAGGCGAATCTGCAGCTCGAGTCAACCGATTTCATCCAAAGATCGGCAGCCACTCAGCACTTGTGCCACACGCATCAAATAAACCGAGTGAACTTTCACAGAGACAACACCATGACGACAGCACCAGAACACTGTTGCAACAATTGCTAATAAGAAGAGACAGAGACAGGACAGTAAGCAAGTAAATAAGTTGTCTTACGAAGCTCTGCATCAGCGTCTGTTCAATGAGACAGACGCAGCGTTTGAACACAGGCTCACAGTACGGCAGGAAACCCGACTGCAATGCTGTTGCAACACTCGAGAGACACTGCACACAGTGAGTCAAAAACAACAACACTGAAATCTTAACGCAACACTGTTGCTGCAACATTTAACAGTGTACACAGCAAGTCAAAAATGACAACAATAAAACCTTACTGCAGTGTTTTCAACCTTTTTACTGCAGCAGAACCCTAAACAAGCGTGAAGGTCACTCACAGAACCCCATGCGTCCAGCGATGTACGCGAGGTAGAAACTACAGACGCATTTCCCTAGCAGGGCAGAGACCCCATAGGGACGAAAAAGCTGGCAAAGATGACCTATTAAAATCTTAAACTTGGCCGCTCCGTAGCTCCGAGATGGGTTTCCCCTGAAGAGCTATATAGCATTTAACTATTAGGCCTAGTAGGCGAGCGAGGCGGTCGTCGACGACCGCTTAGCCCCCACCAACAACCAAGAAATTTATCATGTGGACGCCCTCGGAGACGGAAACTAAGTAAATCATCAAACAATTTCGTACCATGACCCTAATCATTTCCGATAACACACTAATCCTCAGATTTGAGTAATGACATGTATATAGGGGGCCTACGTTATAATATAGGTCTACAATGCAAATATGCCAAAATTACTAACAACAAAAATGATTAAACACAGTAGATCTATGCAAAAATAGACGTGCTGAAGCTTATTTTTATTCGGTGCTGATGTTCTATGACTTCGTTTGGCATGACTTCGCTCGCTAAGTTAATTTTTACTGGCCGTCTGCGGAACCCTTGGGTTCCCCGGAACCCTGGTTGAAAATCACTGCCTTACTGCAATGCTGTTGCGACACACAACAGACACTCTACACAGGAAGTCAAAAACAGCCCCAGAAAGTTTTTTGTGTCACAACTTCCATAAATTATCTGCTAGAATTCTTTCACTGCCACATTCTTTTGAAAAATTTTCACTACAACTATCATTAAATAGTGATGGAATGATGCCAAACCATCGCATAAAACTGTATTTCATAAAATCAGCCAAAATAATTAATCAATGAACGACTGTTTACACACAACACCATTGAAAATATCATCAAAAATGCTATAAAATGTGTCATACTGCATGTGCACTGTTCGCAGTGATCCCTTATTTTAGTATTAAAATCGACACATAAAAAAAATTAACAACATAAATCGGCAGCCAACCTCCAGTAATGGAAAGAGATCTTTGTCAGAGTCTCGGAGCTGATTCCATTTCTCAATCAACGGTGGCATCAACAGATTTATGTGCTCCTAGCGTATATACATAAAGTAAACATGATCGACTATGAGCATACGTTTGTATACTAAACTAACAGCCACTCAATAGCAACTTTTATATCTAAGTTGAGGACATTCTGTTTCTCTGCATACAACCGATACTGACATGACCTGCCACTAGCACCTTTAAAGTCAAGATATAACAGCGCTATAGAAATCTGTTATTACTACAATTATGACCATCATTATTATTCTTACAATAATGAATATCTACTTGCAGTAAATTGTTCTATCATGGCCGACATGCATTGCTACTTTACCTGGTAAAATACAAACGTCAGAAAAATAGCAATAATAGATGTGCAGTAGAAAACTACTGACTGGCTTATTGAGATGGTATCCGACAGAGTCGGCCAGTGTTCCAATAGCATCATAGAGTATCAGTAGATTCTTGTGCTGCAGACACATTCAAAGCCATCCACAGCTAATGAACTATCTCAGTTACTTACTCACTCACTTACTAACCTGAAGTGTATATTATAATGCATACAGTGTGGCTTCATAATCTAAGTTGTTTAGTGTTCACGCACTGCTTCTGTCATCAAACAGTATACTTTGGTACCGACTTAATCTTGCAGAAGTAACGACCGCATATGGGAGAGGTGTGGCCTACCATCCATATAACTGAGCTGTGTTTGCAGCTCACTGATGGCTCAGGGCCATGTAAAATAAGATAAGCATCAAACCTATGACCATAGAGCTGTGCAAGAGTAATGTTGAATATAAGCAGCTAAACTGTTTTTAGCAATGGGACTCAAATTTGGCTGAAACAATGCAGTGAGCAAAAGTCACTGGATTAAAGTAAGATAGGATAATTTGTTTAAAGAGTTAATACTGGCTATGACTACTATGCAGCAATACTACAGGCCACAATTCACTGCACTACAAGTGTACAGCATCGAAAAGACCCAATTAACCACGTAACCAAACCAAAATCGGTGTAAACATTCCAAAAACGCATCTGGCACAGATTATGTGTACCTGGTATTTGCCAAAAGCATAAACGAGTGTTTCCAGAATGAAACCAAGATACGGGACCAGCTCCGTGCAGGCTTCCTCCTCCAGAGTTGCAAACGCCGAGCACGCCGCCTCCTGAACTCTCTTGTTTGGATCCAGGATACGCTTCAGAAGCTAAACACATGTATGCGTAGCAACTATTACTACTGCCGCTGTGGGAAAAGTAGCAAATACCAAATAGCAAATAGTCAGCAAATGCACAGCAGTCAACCTCCTCAGCTGGGATCCAGGATCAGGGTTCCTACAGGTTTTCTGTAGCAAAATTCCCCGACTTTTCCAATCATCGAATGACAATTTCCCCGACATTATCGAAACAATAACCCCATCGCACAAATGTCATAAATGGTATTGAGTAATAAAACGGTATTAATAGCGCAATATGCAAATGACAGAGGCCCTGGTTGGAGAGTTAGGGGGGCAAAGCCCCCCCCCCTGAAGCTGAAACACTTCTAGCCTTTGGACGTTCAATGAAAGCTGCAAATTTGCCTGCTTTTTAATATGAGACATTAAACATGCAAATTTTGGATGTTTGATGATGCTGAAATGTGAAAGGACTTATGGCAATGGCAGCCGCCAGATGAAGCTCATTATACGTAATCGTCGGCGGTCGTGTTACCTCGGCATGCAGTAGCGACCAAACTCTTGCGAGCATTCATTTCACTAGCAAAGTAACCAGCCCGTAGGGCAGGTACTTTTTTTAACGCGTGTTAATTTATTAACGCATTAACGTGTTCAGCCAATGTGTTAATTTGACAGCTCTATCAGAAATCAATACAATGTCAGACAAGCTAGCTATCAGCAAATCACTCAATGCACTGTAAGACAAGCTTATTATTACTACTAATACACAGAGTCAAAACTGGCGTCAGATAGACAGTATGTGGCTGAACAATGACCCAGTAAGACTCAACACACTGCAAGACTAGCTGATTTTCAGCATAACAACTAAAGGCACTGTAAGACATGCGAGTTATCAGCCGTAAATGACTCAGTGAAATGAAAGACGAGACATTACAGTACCTCGGTCATGAGTGGCTTGAGATAGACGGCATGAGGTTGACCAACCACCCAGTGAGCATAACGGCTCAGTGTCCAACAAGTGATGGATCGAATCAGAGCTTTCTTATCTGACAGACACGTCACTAGATACGGCACGAGGTCTGGTAGATGAACTGTCATGCCGCTCATACAACCTGAAATAACATGTACGGTAACATGGAAATATTTATGAATGGAATAGCTTCAAAGACGTTGAACTGCAGTGAATATAGCTCCATTTGAGAAACATTTATTAGCGGAAAAATAGGTTTTACTTTTAACCCCTGTCATAGCTATGGAGCATCAGCTTAACCCCACCCAGGCAGACCAGTACTTGACTCATGTATGCCAGAGGTATAACAGGCTTAGTTGACCGGCAATGTTCAAATCTACAAAATACCCAAATAAATACTCCTCCGTTACTGATTTCAAAGCACTGACACTGCTGTGGGGAACAATATGTATCAACCAAGGAAAACCCGTATAAATCCCAAAAACGATCAAGTTAAGCCTTCTTACAAAAAAACTGTTTAACTGAAACCTCCCCCCCAAAAAAACTGGGTCGGACTATTTAAAATACACGGGTTTGCAACCCTGCATAGTAATAGCATTCTTGACACAGAAACAGGTCAAGTCAACAAAGTCCCAGGCATACCTTCAGCGACGGCTCCCAGCACCAGTATGCCGGACTCCTTCAACTCCCATTCAGTGTGGAACAGCAGCTCCTTGAGAATAGGCAGCACCACCGGCAGAATGTCGTCATGAAACACGTTCGCAAGAACATCCAGCGAAGCCGCTGAACACTTGCCTGTAACAAAATAGTCCAATCAAACTGAGTGCATCTGCAGAGCATGAACCTAGACCAGACTAGGCAATTAACAACAGTGACAGAAAAACTGAATTGTACACTGTGTTCAGAAAAAAAACACCCACTCACATTTCCTTTTCTATCGCCATGGAAAATGCCCAGATTTCCACAAAATTTTCAGGGAATGTTTAGTAGGAAACAAGTATTCCACTGGTGAAATATTTAGATATTCTTTGCTACTGGTGACGTCATGCTGATGTCATATTTCCATGTTTGTAAATTGAGTTTTACTGTTAAACTGACATTTGATAAAATGTTTGCTAGTCAGCAAGGGTTATCCACCGCAGGTTTCTGCGACATGTTTCTTGACAACAGACAGACAATTGAATATTGATTAAATGAAACCTTCAAATAAAAAAAATTGACATGAACAGCAGTATCAAGACGTTTGACTGATAGCGGGCAAATGGTCATCCACGCAGTGATGCAATGTGTATATGCCTGCCAACATCAACAAAGTTGAGAATCTTGCACTCAGCCGAGAAGATAAACCACAAAAACAGTTTACAATAGAAAATTGCGTGACGCATTAGCATCTTTTTGGGTTCAGTCAACACAACGATCATTTGATGTGTTTTAACATTTCATCAAATATCTGTCTTTAATAGTAAAACTTGAAATTTACAAACACAAAAATATGACGTCAACATGACGTCATCAATAGCAAAGAATATCTAACTTTTCTATCGGTGGAATACTTGTTTCCTACTAAACATTCCCTGAAAACTTTGTGCAAATCTAGTCATTTTTGACGAAGATATAAAAGAAAACGGGACTGGGTGTTTTTTTCTGAACACAGTGTAGTTGTAAGAAGTAAGTATAGCATGTCAAAACAGAAGTTCGAATCAAACTACGGGCGGAAGCAATTAGTCAACGGCGGTGTTGAGGTAAGACAAAACTAGATATAATCTAAGATAAAAATTCACCAGAATAGCCAAAAAGTTTTAAAAAGCAGATGACAGTCGAACAAACACTAACATATACAGCAACGACACAAATACCAGAGAAGCATTCAAAACTGTTTAGACATGTAGTATGTCACAGAATATCACCTCTAGCAATAAATTTTGCCAAAAGAAAGCTGATCAGCATACGTAGGCTTCAAAAACATAATTTCCAGCCCAAACTTAATCTACATGTAATTACGGTTTCTTGTGTCGCTAATAACAAAATATTTTATCAGACTTAAGTGCTTTAAACTCTAAACATACGAATTTGCACATTTTTAGATATGCACCTGATGTCGAAACTGCTCATTCGAACAAATCAGAACTCACAAAACTCCAAAATCTGCCAAGTCAAGTCTTTCTAAAAGAACTGGGTTTAACCTCCAACAAAGCTCAAAACCCAGTAAAACCCTCTGGAATACTTTCTTTAAAAAGCCGGCTTTTATCTCATTGCTGCTAGTACAGAGCGTAAAGCTACTCACGTAGATTCCAGTCGGACAACGACTCATCGTCATCAGCCCCTCCGGAGTCACCGTCCTCACCAAGCTGCCAATCATCACACGATCTATTCACATTCTGTCAGCATACAATCAATTCTCATTCTACACCGGCATTTTTCGCCATCCATCAGACACCAGGTTCAGATGCATATAGCTCCAGCCACTATCCTAGCCCAATCTCAGTTAGAGGTGTGTGGCATGCAAAATATTACTTTGGTTCGGTTTTTCAAAAAAGCTACAACTTTCGGTTAAGGTTTCAATTTTGCTAAAACACACAGTTTTCGTTCAGTTTTCAATTTTACAGTGTTTAGGCCAGATTCTGCTAATACTTACGATGCATCCATTCTACTCGACTGTGAAGTTACAAACCTGAGTTGAAAGGCAGGCCAAAGAGACAACTTTACGTGTTTGCATGTCCCTTGGTGATCCAATTCATGGATTAATTTTGATTAATATTCGGAAATAAAGCCATTAAAAACGTAATCGTTTGTAGACCTACTTTTTCGATATCGCTTTAGTTATATGACAACAATCAGTAGTAGAACTCTGCAGTTTTCATAGTCTTTCTTGACTGCAAGAATCGATCAAAATTAACTGACTAATTCTGATTAATTTTTGGCAATTAATCGATTACAAATTTCTAATCGGTAGCAACTCTAAATACCGAATGACAATAAAACAGAACTGACATCATCTCCCATGTGTTCAATGCTTCGAGTCCTGGGACGGTAGAAACGAGGTCGAATGTCCGACTCTTTGTCAGGAACCGATTCATCCTCTTCGACATCACCCTAGCATATAGCACACAGTCTGTTACTACTACATGACACTAAAACTACAACTAACTACTACTACAACAAACTATTACTACAACAACAACCACTAATACACTCTGTCAGGAACTGCTTCAACCTCCTCTACATCACCCTAACACAGCAGACATCTGTCAACTACTACTACAACTACTATGCTTGATGCTCTTTCAGTCTTTAATCCGAAATTAATATTGTTACTTGCTACTATATAGTCTATTTTCTTTTAAAAGCTTGGCACAAACGTTGCCGTAGGTTATATTCAATGCTAAAAAGTCCGGGTGTTTCCATTAGCTCCACTGGTGCCACACAGAAGTATAGTATGACCTAATATCTCTAATATCTGTGCTAATGTTTATCACCACAAGCCGTCATTCAAAGAATTTTAGTTTACACTTCTGATGCCCAACGTTGATATCTGTCTCCAAGTACCCACAATGTAGCTAAAGTACTTAAATGAATTGCAGAAAAAGTGCGGAAACTGTCTAACAACCGACGATTCGGTTGCCTGAAAATTAAGCTATGGAAATCAAGTTTTTGGTTTCTAAATTTAACGTTGGTTCGTTTCTGACATGCACAACAGCCTTAAACCCCCGATTTGGGACGTTCAAAGTCAGTCAAGGTTATAGATGTTAATACCGCTAAAAAGCCTGTCACCGGTGCTTGTTATGATATGCAGCATGTCTATGCCTATCTGCAACTGTTTCCATACTAGGCAAGCTAATATTGGTACAATAACCACTTTTTAAAGTAGTACCCCTCTTTGACACTCGCATACTCAGGCATACTTGAACCAAAAGGGTCGGGACTTGGACTATTAAAAGCGGCATTTGATGCTGAAAATTTCATATGCAGATTGTCTTGGTTTATCTCTAGCCATTTTGACGCAATTTAATCTTAAAATCTGTGTCACAGTGCGAAATCACAAAAAATTCATTAAAAACTCTTATTTCAAGAGTTCAAGGTTGTTGAAGGTCATCGATATTGATACATCCGAAAACATTGTCACAAATGCTTGTTATGATAATCAGCATCCCTGTGCCAATCTACAATCATTTTTATGCTGGGCGAGCCAATAGCGGTAAAATACAAACTTTTAGGGGGATACCCCTGTTTGACGCCCTCATTCAAAAAGAACCCCCTCATCCAGGGGCACAAAATTTTGTCACAGAAAACTAGAGTCCTTGTGGCAGCCACAGTGAAGATTTCATGATCGTAGCTTGCGCTGTTTTGATACAATCGCAGAGTGTGACAGACGAACAGACGAATGGAAG
>Ga0056128_1009789_pt1 | contig 11990 bp, 10 predicted proteins | sample WorMetLIZISLAND2_FD_71113 | JGI IMG/M metagenome (GOLD analysis project Ga0056128, IMG submission 71113) | Marine gutless worms symbiont microbial communities from Max Planck institute for Marine Microbiology, Germany - Olavius geniculatus... ... | reverse complement strand
GTCCTTAACCGGCCGCCCGCACTGTATACGTAAGCAGCAGTGCTGGCTGATCGCACTGTTGACTGCTTCCCGGCGTGCGACGTGCTGCGTGCGTGCGTGCGTGCGTGTGTGCTGTGTGCCTTTCATCCGGCTGTGCACGCACGTCGCACGCTGGCGGCCACCTGCAGATAACGGCTGCGCGCACTGATCGCACTGCGCGCACTCTTTAGTATGACCCCAACAGGTAAACTGCAGATCAAACCTGCAGACCAGGTCCGCAGTTTACCCGTTGGTTGGTCCGCAGGTCCGCATTATCTATATAACTTTTTCTTTCCTGTTGCTGACTTTTGTATTATAACTGCGTTAGACGTAGCGTACCTACGGAGCTTCACCTGCCATATAGGATCACACAGGCTAAAGGTGATGATTAAAAGTGGTGATATAGTTTTTATTATTGGAAGACAATTTCAAAACCATATGGCACCCGTAAACTGTGCAACACCTGCAACGCTGTGGTCTTGCCACCTGTCAAGAAAGAACGTGGGAAGAACAGCCACAGCATCGACAAGAAGATCACCTGGGTCGAGTGTGAGAACTGCAGCCGCTGGCATCATTGCCGCTGTGTGGGATACCAGTGCAGAGAATTCGTAAATTGCGAACGCTGTTGACAATTTTTTATTGACATCTGACGTTTCACTTGCTTAACTGCTGGTAACAATCATAAATTACATTAAGTTAAAAACTTTTCACACTTACAACTGCCTGCACTGCAGCAGTAAACACCTAGACAGGGGCTTTAAACGTGAACACTATAGTAAGCTTAATACATATTACGGCACATCTCTTGTTAGGCGTTAAATCGCGGCGTCCGCAATTGACTAGTATATTGCCTCAGTACAACAAAACAAAACTTTTTCGAATTTTTGTCTGCCATGCCATCAGCAGAAATTAAAACTATTAGCTATAAGTATTAAAACTATTAAAAGTTATTATTATCATTAGCATATTTTTTACCCTCTGTAGAAAAGGTTCCCGGGGGTTAAAAACAAAAAAGGTTAAAAACAAAGTGTCCGAGTGACTAGAGGTCTGGTGCATCTCCAGCCTTGACAAAGGTCTCGCTGATCAAAATAGCGTTAAATCGCTGTAGTAGAACAGAAATGCGCTGCCAAAGAAAAGTCGTGTCGCATGAGTATAATAAATTAATCTATGGTATACTGAACTTGTTCATGGTTGTTAGGCCATCCAAAGTGCAGCTTCTGTTTTACGATGGGTCATAGTGGGAAGAGGATAGGCTATGGTGCTATATCTCTTGCCCTTGTAAAAAGCGGATCTGCGGATTTTATGTCGGTGTTAGGGTTATGGTCAAGATTAGGGTTAGGAATAGGGTGAGGGGATGATTAAACCAATTAAACCAATAAATTGCAGTTTATTTAGAACGTTACCCGTTGCGACATCCGCATGTCCGCACATCCACTTTTTACCTATAGCGGAGCCGTTATCTACGTCGTGAAGAGAACGCTGTTATATTTTATTACGCTTTGTTGGTCTGTTGTACATGTTCTGATTTTTTTCGTGTTGGCATATAATGAGCTTTGAATCTTAACAGTAGACATTTCTCATAGTGAAAAATGAATATTTGTTATGTTGTTACTTTATTTACTCCAGTTTTTATTTTATTTTTATAATAGTGCAAAATCAGTTACACTTCTGAAACTACTGAACTTACAAGCAGCAATTCTAAAATTTGTCATGTTCTATTTTTTCAGATAGTCAGCTGGCAGATTTTTCGGCAATCAGCATGAATCACATTGAAAGTCATGAAGAATATCAGTACTTGAACCTGGTTCGTGATATAATTGAATCCGGCAAAGTGAAAGACGACAGGTATTTGATAATTTTATCAGTGTTCTTTTTATGCAGACAGTATAGTTTTGATTGCTCCATCTTTGAGGGCACTGCAAGTGCAACAACTGTCAACTGTTTTGCATGTTAAGACTACTGCTGATAACATGGAGTGCAGTATTGTGAAAATGTTGCTGATAGGTCTGTAGAAAATTGTTAAACTTGGTACTATGATCAAGTTTCGTTTGTCTAATTATATTAATTAATTATAAACAACATTCTATAGCATGTCGCAATAGCGTTCAAAACACCTTAGCCATTCGTGTGAATGTGTGTATAAAGCAGTTTTTTTTAGAATTTTAAATTTTTATATTTTTAATTGTGTTTATTGTTTGTTGCTGATTTCTGTCTGTCCGTCTGTGCTCCTTTCTTTTGATGATTTTACAATTTTACATGACTGCCATTGGTTGATAGGACTGGTGTTGGAACATTGTCGGTCTTCGGCCGTCAGCTGCGGTTCAGTCTGCGTGATAACGTGTTCCCGCTTCTCACGACGAAGCGAGTCTTTTGGCGCGGTGTGGTTGAAGAGCTACTCTGGTTTATTCGCGGTTCAACTAACGCCAAGGAGCTCTCGGAGCGTGGCGTCCACATCTGGGATGGCAATGGATCACGGGAGTACCTGGATAAGTATGGATTTGGTGATCGCGAAGAAGGCGACCTCGGGCCAGTTTATGGGTTCCAGTGGCGACACAGCGGGGCGGAATATACAGACATGCATGCCGATTACACCGGACATGGATTAGATCAGTTGCAGGAAGTTATTGACAAGATAAAGTCAAATCCGAACGATCGCCGGCTTATAATATGTGCGTGGAATCCAAAAGACATAGGGAAAATGGCTCTTCCCCCTTGCCATGCACTGATACAGTTCTATGTCTCGGGCGATGAGCTGTCTTGCATGATGTATCAGAGGTCATCATCATGATGTTTGTTCATTAATAAGTTGACAGATGCAACTTGTGCAAAACTTAATAGGAATTGTTATGTTATTTATTTTACACACATTTGTAGATCGTAATTAAATAAAAAATGCGATAAACAATGCTGAAAACAATAGTCATGGCTGTTGGCTATTACCTGTAGATATATCATGTGCACAATAAAATCCTGATCAGTTAAGTACAAGTTTTGTTAATTACTGGTAATAACTTGCTGTCTGGTGTCACAAAAATGAAGGTAGAATACATAACATACATTTATATGCTGTGCCTCTTTTTATCTGTAGTGTATACAGTGTTTTCGCATTTATTTTCTTATGTTGGTAGCTTTAGTAGATGAACTATTGATAGAATATTTGAATATCAGATTGTTTATGCATACTGGTGTTCCAAAAAACAGGAATCATGTTTTAATTGTGCGTACTATTCTAGTATTAACTAGTTTTTGAAGAAAATATCAATAATTGCAAACCTGAAGCTTTATGTTCTTAAATTTTTGTAATTTCCAGGTCAGCTGACATGGGTCTTGGGGTTCCGTTCAACATTGCAAGCTATGCTCTGCTGACCTGCATGGTAGCGCACATTACTGGGCTTCGTCCGGGCGAGTTTATTCATAACTTTGGTGATGCACATGTCTACCGGAACCACATCACGCAGCTGAAGGAACAATTATCTCGCACGCCACGGCCATTCCCGAAACTTACGATTCGTCGCCAGGTTTCATCCATCGACGACTTCTGTGCCGATGATTTCGAGCTGATTGGTTACACACCTCATGGTAAAATTCAGATGGACATGGCTGTCTAGATGGTTAGACAGTTGCTGCCATTTGCATTGCATCCCTGTTAGGCGTTGACTTATTAGGTGGCCATTCTAATATGATTACAGGTCTTGCCCGTCCCTCTGTCTGTCTGACCATCTGTCTCACACAGTCTCCTAATTCGAAAACAAGTGACAGAATAAATAAAAAATGGTGTGAATATTCCCAAGGGCTTGAGTTGAGTGACTGGTATGCCATAATTTCAACTTAAAAGGTCAGTGGTCAGATGCCGATGCAGCAGTGCAATGAGCGAGTATGTTATAGCTAGGTTGGTAGACGCATATTACCTCTGGCCTGATGCTGTTACCATTACCATGTTTTGACTGTCGACAATTTACACTGCATGTTACTGCATTCGCAAAGGGTTAAGCTGAAGAAAATCAGCCAATCTAGATATCAAGGTTCTTAAAGGAGCCAAGCAGGTCCAAATAATTTTAGCTTAATCTGCTTTGTGTATTATGTAGTGTGTATACTGTATAGCTATGTTTGTTCACTATATATATGGTTGTCATAATGCATTGTGATAGTTGCACAAATTAATGTACCATTATTACTGAATAATATGTTCCAAACATGCGATGTATCATGGTTACAGTGCAGCCATTTTTAGCAGTGTTGGATAGAGCAGTCAAAAATTCTACTCCAGTAGAAATAGGAATTTTAATTGTTTAAAGTAGAAAAGATCTGTTTGAAAATTAACCATACTAAATTGTTTTAGTGTCGTATCAATGATAATTCTGTCCCTATTCACCCACAGTAGAAGTAGGAAGAAGCCTTATGAAAAACTACTTAAGTAGATATAGAAAGTAAAAACCTCTACTCGTGAAACGGTAACAAAGTAGAACTACTTTGTTAATATCCAACACTGTTCATTAACCTCATGCATGTTGTAATGTACTCGTATTTTGTTAGTAAGATGCACAATTTTGCACATTGCACAATTCCTCACGATGCCTGTTACTTATTATCTGTCCCATTGGTATAGCGTAGCATGGGACAGATTATAAAATCACTTATGTCATTCTGTCTGTCCGTCTGTAAACACTCCTATGGCCACAATTTTGATTCGATCTTGATGAAATTTTGCACAGTTATTCGGGGCCCGAAAAGTAAGATTGAGTTTGTTTGGGATAAAAATCCGATAACTCTTTCCCCTGTTTTACCCCAATTTTAAAAAATTTTGCATTATGGCCTGTGGGGACTTCGAAGCGGTATAACTCGGTCCCTGTAAAAGATAATTGTGCACTGTTTACCTACCCCCTTATTTTCGGGGTCGGGCAATCTAACAGTGTCATTTAAATTTACCCCCTACCGACCCCTGTTGCCATAGCAACCATTCAAATGTTGCAAAGTTTTGCATTACATCCAGTGGAGATTTCAAAGCAGTATAACTCGGTCCCTGTAAAAAATAATTGCGCGCAGTTTGCACCTACCCCCTATTTTTGGACCTGGGCTATCCGATGGTGTCATTTAAATTTCTCCCCTGCCAACCCTGTTGCCACGGCAACGAATTTTGGGACAAAATTGACTACAGCTCGGCCCCCGTGAAAGATAATTACGACCTGTTTGCACCTACCCCCTTATACGCAACTGCTAGGCTACATAGCGTGGTAATGGGCATATACCTCGTTTCACAGTTCAGGAGCAAAAAATTTATTCAGACATTAGCGTACATGTCAACAATTTTTTTGCTTGCCATCATGTATTATTGTTTTATCTTTTGGTGATACTTGCAGGAAATGACAACATGATTTCTAGCTTAGTTTTGTTTATTAGGCTGTAACTGTTATATATATTGCATGCTGTTACTGTTTGAACTGCAAGCTGCTTAAGGTAACTGCTCTGTTATAGCATCTGTGATGCTGTATGGTTAATTAAATGATATGATTTAATTCTGACACAATTTAAGACATTGTTAGTCTTGTATCTCTTGGTGTAGTTGATGGGGAATGTCATAATCCCAAATATTTTTGGGAGGGAATGCCATTGCCCAAATAATACCAGGACAAGGGGGAATGGCCATACAATAACATACCCCCAAATAGGCCTGCTAATAAATGAAAAGTCCTATCACCTCCCTTTGGACATTTGAATATAAAAGAAAATTATACAAAACTTAGTGTCACCAGATGTGGTTTCCAGGAGTGTAAAATGCTCTAAAATACATTTGCAGCTGGGGTCCCACCATGTACCCTGCTGGGGGAGCTTACAGCAGTCCCCCAGACCCACCGGCTGGATTAGAGGGGCTTTCTTCTAAAGGGAGGAGAAGGGACCTGGGGAGGCAAGTCGTTCCCCCAAATACAAATTTACCACTACAACACTGTATATTGCAAAATAACTGACAAGTTATGGTTTTTCAAAACAGTATGCATTATATACATCCACCTATTACTGACTGACATTACCAGTTAACTGCACACATACTGTTGGACAAAATTATATGTCAGTATAAATTATATGACCCAAACACTAAATGAACCAGAAAATGCATTACATGACAACAGATATCAATGCAGTAGCAAATGATTTAGTGGAACGTTAGCATTTTCAACCATAGGTGAAATTAAGATTGACAAACTTAAACACAGCATTAAGCAATAAACTAAATAACTCACTGATGACTATAGATGAAAATAAAGCAAATCTGTTTGTTCTGGTAAGCAGATGCCTACAAGGATGAACCCAAACGAGTATGGTAGTCTTTTAACGGCCAGTGGCATCATATGTTAAAAAGTAGGTGGGCCAGGAAGTTGTGATTTTTCAACAGACACTAAAAATTTTCAACAGAGAAGACTACGAGTGATCAGAATTTAAATTTTGAGCCTGAATTTTCCTAAAATGGGTTTTTTCAGCCCAAAATTTGGCATTTTTGGACAAAAATTTTCAAACAAAATTTTCCGATGGCCCCAAATTTAGGGGGAGCAATTGCTGGCCATAATGCCACTGTTAACGCTGTTAACGGCACATCAGTAGATAAGCGAGCATTTCATGCCATGGTTAGGATGAGAGAAACAATGGACTTCAGAAACTACTTAAACCTCCTACTCATCCTGAAATTTGGAGGCTGTCCCTAAATATCCTGCAAACAGTAAGTTATCTTGCAAATTAAAAAATATTCACCCAGTAAAAATAATGATGGACCATTTGGCTTACTGTTGAATTCACACAAAGTGACGAAATCGTGACAAAAATGAAGTTGCATGTGCGGAAATAGGCAAAGATATGCGAATCTTCATGCATAATTGCCACATACATCAATTTCATATTCATGTATAATTTTGTTGTTGGACCAACTAGTTGAAAGATACTCTAATTATGAGGGTTTTTGGAGTAATGAAAAAAATATGCAGAGTAGGAGGTTTCTGTGACTGAGTTTATTCAAGAACAGTACACTACACATCATCTTGTTCATTCTTCTGGGTTCTCTCGTTGCTCCGACTCTGCTAACAGCTCTGAAGAAACCTCGGTGAATATCTGATCCCACTCCCATGGAATATCCTCCTGCAGGCAAAAAAACAGCCTTCTGTACACCTGACAAGTTCTCGACAAATAGTACTCCAAAAAGCTAAGTTTTCCAGAGCAAACCCATATCGCATCATATTGTGTTATATACAGCTAATTAGATGACTATAGAACCAGGGCTTGAATTGTGGAGAAAGAGAGTTGAACTTTTTGCGGCGTTGCAGTCTGTTCAGAATTGTGATGTAAATTGTATGCGTGCTGCACACACCCGACCCCCAATACATAATCCGATGGAGTGGTGTGTGTCGGATGGTTATGATGCAATGCAGTGACCTTTGAACTTTTGACACAAGAATCTAATCAGTTCACTTCTGTACGAAGATGCGCTACTGGCTAAATGTTTGTGAAATAGCATCATTGTGCACAGCTGAGAAGAAAATAAGTAGTTCTTCTATTGTTACAGGGTCAAGTGCACTGTCAGCAGGACTAAAACTACAAAGTTAACGGCTGGGCTATTAAAAGGCAGCTGCATAAACAGTCACAAAATGGCGCCATTCCTGTAGTAAATGGGGGACGTCCAACAGTGAGAAATAAATTATGAAAGTTGGAATGGACATTCTTCATAGGTCCCTTCTTTGCCCTTTTCCCCTTTTCTTGATAATTTCCATCCCTCTCTTTTCACCCTTAATGCAAACCACTGGAGCATTTCAGCATCATTTGACTACTTTCCAAGTATAAACGTCTATAATAATAAAATACAAGAAATTTGAGCTAATGCTCACAAGACGAACGAAAGCCTATAGCAGTTCCGGTTTAGTAGTTTAGCTGAAAATTGGGGTGTTCACGCTAAGTTAATATACAAATACCAAGTTCTCTATCTGGATTGCATAACGATAGTAGCGTGGTGCCACCTAGTGAATGATATAGATTTTTGTCGCAGCCAGAAATCACCAAAAAAATCCATAAAACCCCCTATTTTGGCGTTCAAGGTCATTTAATGTGGCACCAATTGAGAGCCAGTGTACAACTTCCTATTAGCGATTAATATTAACCTAGGCCCTATCTTGCACTGTTACTGAGATACAGCGACTTATTGGCCAAAAATTGCAAATTTTGATCACCCCCCTCTCATTTAGCACCCTTGTCGTGACCCCATTCGAATTTATGGAAAAGCTTTACGGTTCCTGAAACTAGAGTCTTCCAGGTAGCTGACAGTGAAGATTTGGTGATCCTAGCTTGCATCGTTTTTGACTGATCCACCTGTGTGACAGACAGACAGACGGACAGACGGACAGACAGAATCGCGATGGCTAAGACACGCTGAAAGCAGTAGCAGCTTTCACGCGTAAAAAGCTACCATACATGGGTATACCATATATACATACATACAGGCCATGGGGGCCATCTCACTGTCTCAAAATTTAGAGGTCCTGATGTAGTTGTGCCTATAAGTTTTGCAATAATTCAATTTTTTTTCTACCTCAACCACTTCATTTTCTCCTGAGAGAGCAGCTCCAAGCAATTTGAGATCAATTTCACCGCCGTCTTGCAGCTTCTGCATGTAAACAGCAGAATGCAAAAAGCATTCAGCGATATACTGATGCAAACAGAACCAAAAGGTCAAGCAAGAACTCAGTGAAAGCTACAAGATAAACAGGCTGGAAAAACATAGTAACTTGTATGAGATATAACTACTCAAATACAGTGGTTGGGAACTATATAAACTCCATCTTTCTGTCTCTAACTCAACAAGTACAACGAAAATCACATAAACTACTCAAATAATTAAACACACTGCAATGACACCCTAATTTACAAAAGATTCAATCATATATAAATGCTTATTCTATGAGCAAGTATCTTTAGCATTTCACTTTTATTTGGTATAGCAGTGAACAGTACACCGCACCAGAGATAGGAAGCCGGTGTGTCGAATGAGTTCCGTGTCGAGTTCCTTGAATGTTGCCACTCGGTTCACGGCAATGCTACCAGCACACACACACACAGACACCGATTCTCAGTCAGAACAATAAACAGTGGGGCATTGTGGCAACTGCCCCGCCCTCTTAAATTTTGGGCAGTTAGAAAATATTTTTCTTGTCACACAAAAATGCCAAAAGAAAATTTAGTGGCAAAATTGAAATTCTGAGCATCGTAATCTCCGCTATCAGAAATTTTGCAATTGTCTGTTGGAATTCCGTCGAACATTTGCAGTGTTTGTTCGAAAATTGCAACTTTTTGCCCCATCCAAATTTTCAACTCACAATGCTGCTGACGATAAACTTATCAACCGCAAACACTAAAATAAATTTCATCATATTTCAACAACTAGTGAACAATGTTATTTATTTCAGCGCTGAAAAATAAATGCTACTTCTTATTCTAATTCACTTCTGAAGATGTAAAATTTTCTGACTTTGATTCTTATTTCAGTTCTGCCTTCTTAAAGAATTTCGGTTCCAATTCTAATTGCAGTTATCAAGTAATTCTCAATTTTAATTTCAGTCCTTACAAAAGATTTCCAATTTCGTTATTACTGTAATTTCCCAGCATTGGACTGTAGCCATGATGTCAGTGTCAGTAATGTTAACAAATGCATACTGTGGTGCCATGGGCACATCAGATTCCCGAACTGTCCTTATCCCATCATCCTCCAGTTCAGGTATCTCCGGAATGTCTGCACAACAAATCATAGAATAAAATAAATCCAGCTGTGCTTCTAACATTTCAAATAAGCTTCAGTTTTGTCATTCTTTTTCGATTTTGTTCCATTTAATCCTCATCTGTGTTCTTTTTAAAATTCTTTTTTATCTCTCCATAACTTCTGTTTCTCGAGTATTTTTGATTTTCTACATCACAGCTTTAATTCCACTTCTCTTATTACAAAATTACAATACCATAGTTTTAGTTCTTCTAGTTTATGCATCAGGTTAAACTGTCAACTTGTGCCATTCTGTACAGTTTCACTGCAGCTGTGCAAGACCATGCCAAAATCTTGTAGCTGTCATCTATGAAACAGGATTGATTGATTGATTGACAGACTTAAACTTATCAGAGCAAACCTGTATCTGAGTCACCGTGCACAGTTAAACTTTCACACAGACGTTCGCTGCAACAATAATATAAACAGAGGCTGCTATACACCAGAACTCACAACAGTATTATTTGAACTAAATCAATACACGTTTAAATGGTACTACTAATATTCCTGGCAAATATAGACCAATTTTAGTGTTGTTTAGTCTCTACAATGCAAACATGTAGATTAATTACCCTCGATATATCTGTAAAAATAAATCAAATTTAAGAATCAAAGCATGTGCTCCAGTGGCGATGTAACACAACGTTCTTTTTCAGCCACAAAGCCCATAAGGCCAAGCTGATCACTGTTTCATTAGCCCTCAGTTAGACACCAGTTTACACTGACAGACCATGGACACAGGGCTGGTAATAGTAACAGTAACAGCTGCAACAATGGTTATGGTGCTGTCATTGTAGCAGTGAGCTGCCACTGCGAGAGTTCAGCCGGTTCATTTGGCCAGAGCAGCACGAGCACCAGGCGGCTGCCGAATTTTGGACCAGACCCATCGATCTGAACCTCAGATCTGCCTGTAGGCATTTACAAGTACTACACTAACCATCGCCATTTATTACTACTCAGCCCGAAAGCTGATACTCATTTTACCATCCCACAGAGGGTAGAAGGCTGAGTCGACCTAGCTGGCTGGCTTCATACCGAGATGGTTTACCTGCCCGTAGACAGTCAACCATCTAAGTACTAACTGGGCCCGCTGTAGAATAACTTCGCTGATTCGACTTGAAGCGTTACCGCTACGCCACGCCACCAACCAGTCATCATGCAGTCTGCGTGCATGTTTACACCCGGCTTTCGTGGGTACTCATACCAACTGCCCATGGAGGCACGGCCAGGCTGAGTTGACCGTAGCAGTCAACAGTGTGATATGCCATCATAGCTAAAAAAAATTAACCCACAGAGGCCAATGTAGGCGAACAGCCATCACTTTCTAGCTGGTACTACTACATATTAAAACCTACATCACAGACTAGAAGCGTTTTAGTTGACAACACTAAAAACATCAGTGATTCTGGATATTACGAGTTACATTACTGTTGGTGCATCTATCACAGTTGGGCACCCTGCTAAAGCCGTGGGACTCAATGACATGTCATGCTGCAGTAGATTCAAGGAGACGTAGGGCGACCGCCACCCCTCACCCCCCCCCCATTAACTGGATGCATTTTATAATCAAGTGAAAATTTTGCACAAAACTGCATCACTGCTGCATAAATTTTTTTTAAATTCTGGGAAAGGGGCTGTGGACCCCACCCCTTTCCCTTCCGCCGGTATCCGTCCCCTCCGCTCCACCGCATTCTAGAATCCTGGATCTGCTAATGATGTAATGTGACAGGGACACTCTCGTGTCGCCCCACATAACACAGTGCCCCAGTTGACTCCATGATAAATGAGATTTGGGTCATAGGGTGCAGTTGGTGGTACAACCCCAAGTCAAAATTTGCACAGCAAGTGTGACGAAACTGACACTGGTTTTTGTGATATCGTCCAGGGCCAAATGAATTTCACCCTCATTATATGCCAGAAGGAGAAGAGACAGAAACCAGGAATGAAGAAGTACTTACTCTTGGTAATCGGTTGCCGAGCTAAAAACAATCACAAAAACAACAAGTGTTTTTGAATGTTATTGTATACATAACACGTACATAACGCTAAGAGTACCAGTACATTCTGCTTATACACTGTGTTTCAAAAAAACGGGCACCCTTTTTATTTCTTTCATAATTCACTCAAATGATGATCAATTTACACAAAATTTTTACCAGATGTAGCTGAAGAAATGCTAATTCAAAAT
>Ga0056128_1009787_pt1 | contig 11994 bp, 10 predicted proteins | sample WorMetLIZISLAND2_FD_71113 | JGI IMG/M metagenome (GOLD analysis project Ga0056128, IMG submission 71113) | Marine gutless worms symbiont microbial communities from Max Planck institute for Marine Microbiology, Germany - Olavius geniculatus... ... | reverse complement strand
GATGTTTTGAGTGCTCTGGAGATGTCAAGTGACGCATCCATCCTTGCCACGTGACCGAAGAGTCGAAGCCGACTTCTCTGAATCAGCTGAGACAGCTGCGGCGGTGAGCCAGCTCGAAGTAAAGGTAAGGTAAAGCGTGCCGTGCCCTTCCGGGGCGTAAGCGGGGTGCTCATCTCCCTTTCTGTAGCCGTTGAGCTCATAGGTGGATAAACCACTTAAGTCCATGACGCATGGTCAGTGAGACGCCAGACCTACGGTCAGTGGCTTCTATCCCTATACCTAGTGGTCGCAGCTTGTGCCCAGTGAAAAATAGGGGGGAGAGATAAGGTTGTAGATCAAAACTCCCCCCTCCCTTTTATTTTTTACTCCCCCCTTTGTTCACTGGGCAAACTACACCCCAAACAAAACTTTCCCCTATTTTTTACTTTCTCTTAGTTTTTAAAATCTGCACCTTTAACAAAAATTCACCTTATTTTTACTTCTCCCCTATTTTTCAGTTTGCACCTTTAACAAATCACTCCCCCTATGTTTACTTTCCCCTATTTTTTATTGGGCAAACTACACCCTTAACAAAATTTTCTTCGTGGAGGGGAAAGAAGCCCAAAATGGAGGAAAAAACTTGAGTCAGAAATTGGGGGAAACTTTAGCCCGAAACTGGTGGGAGGAAGTTGCGCCCGATTGTGATTCCAGATTTGGGGGGATAGAAGCCACTGCATACGGTTACCTTCCCAAACACGGGGCATCATCGCCCTTTGACCGGTATCAGATTATACTGCTTGGTAAACAGAGGCACATATGTGTGAACAACTTACCCAGGGAGGTGTGAACAACTTACCTGGAGTGTTCCGGGACCGAGTCGATCCGGGGACCTTTCGGTCACCAGTCTGGCCCGTTACCGTTACACTACCAACACTATCAACTACTACATGTAGAGAGAGAAAATTGATTTAATCTACGTAGGATATAGGACATGCTATCTTAAGTAGGCTGGTGGCTTCTTCTTTTCTGTCTTAAGTACGCCCCTGGTACGACTGCACAATTTGCGCGAATGATCGTGTGCGAACAGCAGTACCAAGCAATCCAGAGTTAGTGACCGCTAACGGATCAAGCGACAATCTTCTGGCACTCAAAGTTTCTCCCAACTACCGTCGCCATTCCAGCTTTCAGGGACTCGGAAAGGTGAGCAACTGAGCATCAGTTTTTTTTCATAAAATTTACGTGTTAATTAGAAAAGAAAACTGTTCACTACTTACGCCTAGCACATGTAAATGTAACTAGGCCTACATGTACTTCAGTAGTAACTAATCAGTCTTCTTTTCGATCACAGTAGCTCGCCAAGCGTTAAGTAACGCGCCATATGAATTACCTACCTGCCTATTTATACTCATTTGCGGCGTGACGCGGATTGGACAACAAATTTCATCGAGTCGTATTACGAAATTAAAGCCGGTATTTCACAACCCGCTGGTTAATGCGGCAATTTGTCTTTTCTGGCCACTCGTCTCATGATTTGCATTTCTGTTATTATGCCACGTCTCTGTGTTCACGAGACAAGTATTACAAGAATAACGCGTCCTATGTTGTTGGTGGCAGGCGGAGCAGGCAGCGCTGCAGACGTTCGCCAAGCAGCAAGGTATAGGCGGCGGCAGTGGAGCGGCTCGCCGAGGCAGTCTACTACCAACATCACTGCTGCCACCCGGGGCACCACACATCCTCGTCTCAGAGCCGTCGGTCACCGATTTCAGAGAGACGGCGTCTGGTACCATTTCCCCGCGCAGAGCAAGCACCGCCAGCGTAGGGCCCTGCATCATCCCGGTATGTCACGATAATATATATCTTTATTTCGTCATACAGACAGCAGCAACACAACGTACAGATAAAAAAGAAAAAAAGAAATGAACACAAAATGTAGGCCTACATTTTGTCTTTGTTTTAGCCTTATAATTCCTGCGCTTCAAGTTGCTGTCTGCCGAAAAAGTAGAAATGGAAAATATGTTATTTTTTCATTTTAAATTTCTTTCTCATGATATTCCGCGTAACAACAGCTCATTGAAAACAAAGTGGCACACTGAACGTGTGAGAAGTAAAGTAATAATATTGAAGCATAACGGACCAGATGCAAACAGATTTGTTTTAGTAAAACTTTTCAAAGCAAACAAAAAACAAACTGCACCAATATTGCTGAAGAGTCCAATATAATAATCTAGGGACGGAGTTTTTTTGGGATGGACGGCAACTCTTTTTTACGCATCATCGTGAGGTAGCAGGCTTCTGTAGTTGATTTCGTCTTTCTGCAGGACGCTGGAAGATCAAGTCAAGGTCGCCTGACTACCGTCGGTCAATCGCAACGGCGATCCAGCTTTCAAGGCATTTGTGACAGTGCGGTAAGCTTCTTCTTCTAATGTACATGTATAATATTAGGCCAATAACTCATCAAGCTATGCTACCGTTGGACAGTGGCGGCACGAACTTTTTGCGAGCTCATTTTATACATTAATTTTGCAAAGTTTGCTTGCTGTTTACGTAAAACTACATTCGAAGTTAATTCATTTGATCACTTTATTGTGGAAGTGCTGCTAAACGTGCTACGATGATAGAATAAAACACTAGTGAAAATTGTATAGAAGCTATCGCGTGTCTCAGTGCCGATTAATAGCTAGTATCCGGCGGCCGTCCTATAGGCCGTATATTGCAGGCATTTTCTGCCCTCCCGTCTGTCTGTCCACTCTCGTTTTGTTTCCGAACTCGATAACGAACAAACGTAGAAAAACCAAAACTGATGTGAACCTTCCCCGTTGCAGGTGTAACCGAGGTGCCTATTTTCAGCTAAGGCAAAGGTAAGGCGGAATCGGCCGCGTAGTATGTCGGCACTGGACAGACGTGTTTCAAGTTTATTATTACCTTCATTGTCAATCAATCTAACAATCATAACACATTCATTCATATGTCAGTCACAAACGAATCACAGGCGCTGGCGCATAATTATGCATATACTGACGTTTGGTGTAACAATGTTGCAGATGCAGCTATTCAGCAGCAAGCTGATGTGAATGAAAGCAGACTGAAGCTCTACACCACAGACTGAGGATGAGTTGTTGTGAGGAGTTGCATGCCAGTGCTGCCGCCGAGTGACGAATGCTGCACGTCAGCTTCCCAGAACAGTCAACTTAACACAGTGGCATATTGTCACTGGCTTAGGCACGCGCATCAGTATAGACTGAAATGACAGCAAAATCGACGCCAATTAATCGTAGGCTAACGTTACGCGTGCAGTCCACAATATGCACACATCACTAGTTTTTGTGAAGTTCTGGCGCAGACAGAAGTGCAGCGTACTGATAGGACAGTTTCACGTCAGAAATCGTCGCCGGATTTACTGTTTTGTTGTCGGTGATGTGTCAATCCCCTGACAGACTGTCAGGTTCAAGAAGGGACGTATTTAGAAAGAGAAAGTACTCGTATTCAGAAAGTGAAAAAATATTTCATCACAGAATAATTAGTGACAAAAGGAGTTCGCTGGGCTTGAGCTAAAAATATGTCCGTGTAGGTGCAGCTGTTCCCCGTTTCACATTACAGTACTAAATACGTTCCTTGGTTCAAGCAGCACAAACGCGCGTCGATAGGCTACTCAATGGCGACGTCGATTGCCAGCACCGCGACTGCTGCTAACAGCAATTACAATGTCCCGGTAACCGGCGCCGTGCACTTTTACACGGATGCATGTACGTTCAGTTCCGATTTCGTACAGACAACGATAGGCCTACATGGAACCAGCAAACTGACCAATGACAGACAGCACGCTGTGTGTACATGACTGAACCAGCGACGGTGGTTCATTCAGCGACGGTGAATAAGATTCGTCACTGTTATGCGGCATACAGCATCTAAGCACCACTGCTCAGACGTCATATTGCAAAAAAGTCCAACAAGTCATAGATACGAGAGAGCGATCCCTGTTTCATAGCAGCAGATTGGCTCGCTAAAGGGCCGGTGAACAGGGCTGGAAAAACCTAGGGTTTTAAAGAAAATTTTCAGGTTTGTAAAGTTTAAATAAAGTTTTAAGAATTAAAGGTTTTTTTCTGGTTTAGTGTCCAACGAACACCGTACACAAAATTACCACCCTAACATCTTATACACCCTTATGTGAATGAACGACGTGATTGACGTGAAAACTCAAAAATCACGGTTAAAATACAAAATGTGATAAATTTCACAACACAAAAAAAAACTAAAAACCTAAAAATTGGACTTTGAAATTTTAAGAGTTTTTTAAAAACCCTTAAAACCTAGGTTTTTTAAACCAATTTTCCAGCCTTGTCGGCAGGATAGCATGCAGATTAGTCGCTAAACTTCCGGTCACACAGCGTACAGTACGGTGGCTAACGAAGAGGCCATTTCTTCCCAGCAAAGTTGGCACAGACGTTTATTGCTCAGGATTGTTTGCAGTAAGAGGCCACTGGACAGTAGATGAATGTAGATTTATTTTTTGTCACCTTTCTTGTAAGACCAGGGGCAGAATTTTACTTTTGGGTTGCGGGCTAACAGCATGATGGTCTCTTTACCTTCCCCTTCCTTGCAATCTCATCTCCTCTTTCCCTGCCTTCAAGCTAGCGGTCAGAGAGCGGGTTAATTGTTAAAAATTTCCAACGATTATAATGTGATTAATTGTTAATTTCCACAGTTCTAACATCATCATGACGACGCGTAGGCAACTGTGGTCCGTTGAGACGACTCCCCACGACGTCCACGTTCCTTTGCATTCTATACCTTAGTTCTCTGCCACGATAGGTGCAAACCAAGATCTTCAGCGGTCTGGTGGAATTTCGCGAGAGCTGATCGTAACGTCTCTGTCCGTTCAGCCATTAGCACAACATCATCGGCGTAATCAATGTCTGTGTACAAGTTGTTGCCAACATGAACCCCAGCTTTTGGAGCAGTTCGTTCCATAATCCAATCTACTGCTCGGCAGAAAAGGGCCGGTGCGAAGATACCCCTGACGGACACCGGATGATGTGGGGGAAACCGTCAGACATCAATCCACCAAGACGGACCCGAGATGACACTAGCTCTATACATAATATTAATTACAGAATTGGCCACACGCCGCGAGGGAGGGGTTATTAATCGTTCAAGCCAGGGCGTCCAGCGGTCTAGACCCCAAAGGCCCTGGGTAAAACACTGTGGTAAAACACTGTAACTGTAGAATCACGTATGGTAGCTGAATGTCGCATGAATTTCGTGAGTTGTCTATACGTTTAGTTCAGCGTAGTGCGGATGCAATACATATTCGTATATTCGCTGTCTGGTCTACTATATTTGTAGGCTAAACGAATAACTGGTGTAAGCTTATTGTAGTGGGCCTACGCAGAAACTCAAACTGACAATAGCACAGAGACACCGCTAAGCCAATCAGTGGCGTAGTTGGGAGTATGGCGGCAAATGTCCCACCTCGAAAAATTATCTTCTTTTGTGTAAATTTTCGTCCAGGAATGCTAAATTTTGGGCCAGAAACCCCCATTTTGGGGAAATTTCCAGGCAAAATTGAACTTTTGAGCATCCTGTCGGAAATCCGCATGCTGTTTGTTGGCTCTATGTCGTAAATGTGCAGTGTCTATCGGAAAGTTGCAACTTTTCCCCCACCAACTTTTTTGACCCACGATGCCGTTTAGGCCAATTCAGCTCTACAATTTACGCAAAATGCTTTAACGCCGCATCTTTCTCAATAAAAATATTTTTAAATGCGCCATCATCTTGTCAAATAAAAGTAAGATTAGACATGCATTTTAATCTTCTGTATCTTCTGTTACCAAGGACTTTGTGTTCAAGGACAAGGACAAGGCCAAAAAACTCGGAAGGTCAAAACCAATTACATCCAAAAGCCACTATCACAACGACACATTACAATCAACGCGAGTGACTATAGTAAAATTTTGCACGTCATTAGTTGCATCATACTACCAGTGCCGGCGTTAGACAGTTGGAGGCCCCCCGAATACAAGTGTGAGGCCCCTATAATAGGGGGGTCTAGGAGCGGAGCCCCCAGCGGGGTCCAGGGGCAGAGCCCCTAGCCCCCCTGACGCTGAAACACTTTTGGCTTTCGGACGTTCACTGAAAGTCACAAATTTGTCCACTTTTAAAAAAGATTTGAAATGCAAAAAAATCTGATACAATTTGTGTTGTCTTTTCAAAAGAATGGCGTTCATAGGCCGCAATACGTCACAGATTAGTGTACAGTAATGAAAAGTAATAAACTTGTCCACTTTGGGTAAACTTTCCACATGTTTATTCATTTAATATTTTGAATATATATATATTTTTTTAAAACTAGAAATTTTTTTTCACGTCTAGCATGAGACCCCTGAGCATTTGTGAGGCCCCCCGGCCGTGTGGTACGGGGGGCCCTTCCGCCGGCTCTGCATACTACTGGAATAGTCCAACAATGCAAAAAAATATCAAAGAAAAAAAACTGGCATCTTGTGACTCCTGCAATTCCAGACACAGTAGATTTAATTTTTGTGACAAACTTTCCATTATGTTGTATTTATGTAGAACTTTGAAGTTGTAGGTCTTGAGACCAATTTGGGCCAGTGATATACGTCAACGATGTTGTGTTGGTTTTGACAGTTGTCGAAAATAAAGGCGTCCTTAAATTACATAGAGAACAGGGCGAAGTATTGAACCTTCTGCGATGCCACTAAGAACACTATTACTTGTATTTCTATAACTTCTAAGACCTTTTCACCATGACCTCGACCTTGGATCATGTCACATGGCCTGCCACTAAGAACATCAGACCAATGTGACACAACTGAGTGGGCTTCAATTACTAGCATCACGGGTTTCAGTATGTCAATAGCTAATGTTCAACATTTTTCAGTTTTGTGTTTAAACTGTCAGTAATAAATTGATAATGAACAGAATTTATCAAAGCCCTCGGTATTATGGCCGAGGACTTTACCTCAAGGCTGAGAACTTGGGACCTGAAAAACAAGGACAAGAACAAGGACACTGCTTTTTGTCCTCGAAGCACGGACAAGTCCCCGAGGACACATCACTGATCTCTACAGTAGGCTGTTTCAGGAAGACATACTCTTGTCCATATGCTCGCCAAATGTAGACCAATTTAAAAATCATATTACTTAGAAAATTTGCAAAAAGTCACTGCAAAAGATCCCACCACACTTCAAGTGTGTTGCTACACCACCTTGTAAAATATAAGCAAGGCTTTAAGCAAAAGTCGCACAGCCTAGTGACTGCAAATTGCAGTGACAATGACAAATTCATATTGCAACACGCCTCTTTAACACTAATCACAGTCTGCTCTCACACGGATCAATTTTTCCCGCAGTGGTCTCCCTGGTCTGATTATGAAGAGAAGCTTCTACCTACTGAAGATCTGACTCAATATTCATTACGTTGACGCCATATACTCCACTTCTGCTATACGTCAGGAACGTAGCTGAGTGGAGTAAAAACAGTGTTATGAGGAAAATTGTTGTAAAATGCCTGTATGCAGGATTCAACATATTTACAGAAATGTAGCAGAGCATTTAATTTTGCGTGAAATGATATCAAAACACTATGTCCATTTGCTATTCAGAAACACAACTAAAAACTGCTATAAAAATTACAAAATGTAAAAAACAAACATTTGCACATGACTGCAAAACTAAAGACTGAATACATCAATCGCTAGGACAGTTAGTGAAGTGCTGACGTGACTGGAAGTATACTACTGCAGCACAAAATACTGAAAACTGAAAATATAAACAGTGTACACTGTGTCTCAAAAAACATCGCCGGCATTCTCGATTGTAACATAAAAAACAATTATCAGATTTGATAATTTTTGGCAGAGATATTCCTGACACAACTTGCCAACAAAAGACCATCTAGTTTTCCACTTCACCCAACGTTTGTTTCTGCATTACCTGGGGAAATCACAACCAGCGAAATATCACTTTTTATCCAATGTGATATGATTGCTTAATTAACATAATGCACAAAAACACATTTTGTTCACATTTCTGACACTTTGGCTGACATTTCATCCAGTTGTCCATTTTGTAACTCCTGCAGTAAAATTGTTTGAAGTGTTGGCCCACTATGCGAACACAGGCAAGGAGATGCTTTCTCCATTCATTGACAGCAGTATCAATAAAGTTCTGCTCCAGAGTAATCCAGGCTGTACTAGTCGCTTCTTGACTTCACAAACATTCCTAAACTTCATAATTCATATAGTAGACATGCTGTTGCATGACAGTCAAACCTTGTAATAGACCGGCTGTTGGGGCCCACAGATTAGGATAGATGGGATTTATTGACGTTTTTTCATTCATTTTAACACGTATTATGCTCGGTCTGCTTTCCCAGGTAATGCTAAAGCAGACGTTGGGTGAGTTGGAAACTAAAACACTTATTTAATAGCCAGTTGCATCAGAAATATTTCTGCCAAAAATGATTATAATCTGCTAATCTTTCTTCAAGTTACGATCGATAATGTCAGGGATGTTTTTTTCAGGTTTTCTGTTTATTTCAACACATATTTCGCTTGATCTGCTTTCCCTAGGTAGTGTAGAAGCATACATGGGGAGCTGGGAAACTAAAAAGGTCATTTGATGTAAAGTTGTGTCAGGAATATTCATACCAAAAATTATCAAAATCTGATAATTGGTTTTCAAGTTACAGTCAAAAAAGAGGAGGATGTTTTTTTGAGACACAGTGTACAAACAATTGTATGCAGTCAAGTGTAAAGTATACGACAGATGACAAATCTTGACAAAGCACGCATTCATGCAACATTTCAAATTAACTAACTTCCTTTTCTTCTGCTAAAAGTCTTAACATACTGGCACACCAATATGACAACTTGTTTAACAAGCAAATTTTCCACAGTTACTCAAATCTGTGTCAGGACTTTCTTTTGCCACCTTATTGTTGAAGCCAGAATTGCACTTCCCAAGCAACAGCAACAAAACTCTTTCAAACAAAAGATTAGATAATATTCTCATTTCTCGTGCATCAGCTTACATACAGTGATGTACTCAAAGGGAAAAACCTGCCATGCCTCCCTTGCTGCTAAAAATGTGCACTCTCACTCAGGACTCTAATAATTTGTAAACTGATGGCCAAAACATCAAAATTTAAGTATCAGTTTACAATAAATTAGCCTCATATTGGGACTCCCCCATACCAGTTTCACAACGATGCATACCAGTGAAATTCAAACTCACGTGACATAAAAAACAATAATGTAGATATTCTCCCTCTAGTTAATGAATCACTAGTCATGTGTCCGTTCCCATGGTAAACGGTGGACGAGATGAAGTTCAAAAATGGCAGAATTTCTAATTCTGAAGGTTTCGTGACCTTGACCCTGGATCAGGTTACATGGCATGCAGTCATGTAGCAGTCATCAACCTCTACTTACACATCAAATTTCATTCAAATCAGACAACCCCAAAAAACAATTTGCGGACAGACTAACATATGCACAAATGGCAAACCATCTTTATTAGGTCATATCAGTTGACCTTAAAAAAAGTTTCAGCATCGGGGGACTTCATCCCCCGAACCCTGTGCCACCTTCGTTAGATTCCAAATACACCATAGCTTACACATTAATAAGTAGAGCCCACAGTTTTCCGCGAAACGCGTAACTTCCAGCCAAGCCGCGGAATTTTTCTTTTGCCGCGGAATTCTGATATTTCTGCAGAATTTTGCAGAAGTTGAAAATTCACCAGTGATTAGTACAATTTTTGACTTGATGACGTATTTTTCTCCCGAAAAATCCAACTAAACTGCCAAAAACTGTGGGCACAATCGTAAATCAATGCAACTTGACAAACTGCACTTTTGAAATGAAAAAAGATAGGTAATTTTCTTTGTCTCGTGCTAGCATAACTCAGCACAATGTGCACAATGTCACTATGCCAGCAGGCACTTCAGAAAGTTTTTGAACACAACAGAGGTCAGTTTACTTACAAATGGAAGACTGAGGTGAGCTGAGAAATTTAGATAATTTTGCCACGGTAAGCTGCAAAATTTTGCAACCTGGCCCGCGTAATTTGGCAAAATTTTCCACAAAAAACTGGGCCCTATTAATAAAATGTTGCAAGAAACACATACATTACACAATACACCTATTTCATTTGAGCAACAATGTTATAGACGTTATGATATCAACTGATCAAGTGATATTGCTGGACGTTGCATGAATGAAACAGTTAATTCCAGTAAATATTTGCAGCTAACTGAAGAGTCTCGGGAACAAACGCATTACCATCAGAGCACTGCACACACAAACACATACACACATACAATTCTTTAGAAATATTATACTGTCTCATCCATTGTGCTTGCTATCCATGCGGTGCAGCAATAACTGAATTAAGTTCGGTATCTGATAACATGCCTATTCTACCTGATTGTAGTTCAAAAATTAAATTATTCCATGTGGAACTGGTGGGCAATTTCTCGACAGTGGTTTTGCCAAGTTGCATAAGACGTGACCAGCGAAGTCATGTGACACAAAAAAGTACCCAGTAGACCAAAATCAAGATTAAAAAATCCAGCCTGATCAAACTGAGTTTAGGGATCAATTGTCATCTGCCAGCTCACATTGTAAATGAGGCAAGAAATAAACTTTAAACAAATTTTTATTAGTTGTATTTCTACACTGTGTTCAGATTAAATGGATTAAAAGACAGAGAGACAGACTTCATCCACTGCAAGCACCAAAGATCCAACTCGTAACCTGATAACGGCAATCAATCCAGCTGGCATAAATTTGCCAGAATTGAGAGCTCGGTAACCCATAACACCTCCAAGCACAGCGCTGCACACTACAAACCAAAACATACACATTGATGTTCACAAGTAAAACCAGAAATGACCAATTTTTATGTAATATTTATCAAGTCACTAATACGTCGTAATATACACATAGTTTGCAACTTCCAACTCCATGTTCTCATTTTACAATCCTTATTTCTTACTCTCCTGCCAGATTATGTTTACAACTACCTCCACATGCAAATGCAAATACACGAAAGCCTACAAATCTACATCACTGTGCAATACAATGTACACAAGAATGATGATGCCAGATTCACACGGTTGTACCACGACTTGTAAATGTGAAATTAAGACATAAACAACATGCTTACAGAAAAGAAGCCAAAAATTTCTTGAATCTTTAGATGAAAGATAAGCACCATAGCCTGATAATCCACCAAATGTCAAACCCATCATCAGAGACACAAAACTGCCTGCAACATTACAACCAGCTAGACAGTCCATACAATTTACAACACTACTGATCTGTAAACATGGCACTGGTCCTCAACATTCCCAGTGGTGTCGTGACAGAAGCGTCAATGGGGCAATTGCCCCCCCACCTGAAATTTTAGCCTGCTTGAAAAATTTTCTTTTTATCAAAAATGTTTAGTCCGCAAGTACAAAATTTTGCACAGTAAAAATCCCCCATTTTTGGCAAAATTTATGGGCAGAATTGATGTTTTGAGAATTCTATCTCCTCGGCAATTTGCAGCTGTTTGTCACAAAATTGCAGCTTCCTGTCCCATCCCTTTAACACACGATGGTGCAGAACATTTCACTAGTCCACTACTGACTGCATATCCGATCAGATCTCTGCATGGGGTGCAAAGCCGACACACAAGGTTGTGTTATTGGAGAAAATTACTACTTGAGTAATTATCATCAGTGAGAACTGTCAATAGCTTGATGAGTAGTCGAGTACTGGTTTCATAAATAAGTACAGGTAAGTGAGTAAGTAAAATTGTTATAAACCTACAGTTATAAATTACACATCTAACTAATTATGTGACAACTCAACAACCTCATCTAAGAATTTCTTTTAAATAAATATTCAATGACAGCATTCAAGACCAAAAGTATTACTCAATTAAATTTTGGCATGGGCTGCACCAGAGGGGTGAACAGGGGAAAACAGCTGCCCCCATGCCCTTGCCC
>Ga0056128_1009785_pt1 | contig 11995 bp, 10 predicted proteins | sample WorMetLIZISLAND2_FD_71113 | JGI IMG/M metagenome (GOLD analysis project Ga0056128, IMG submission 71113) | Marine gutless worms symbiont microbial communities from Max Planck institute for Marine Microbiology, Germany - Olavius geniculatus... ... | reverse complement strand
TTGCTTCTATTTCCTTTCTTGAATACTGGGCTTACGTTAGCATTTTTCCAATCTGTTGGAATGACACCTTCTTCAAGACTTCTTTTGAACAGTAGATACAACGGGTATGCAATATAGTCTTTAACTTCCAGCAATAGTCATGGAGACAAATCACCTGGACCAGCAGCTTTATCAGGTCGTAATTTGAGTAGCTTGTTACATACATCTGAGACTGTAAATTGAACCTTGGTGAAACCGAGCCGTCGATCAAAATTCGAGAGCCATCTATGATTTACCGGTATCATGAAGTCAGGAATATTGAATATTTCAAATTAAGTTGTAGGCTACGAGAAGGGTGAGTCAGCTCTTGGACGTTATTCGTTCTCTTGACTCCAAAGGCCGAGCCAAATGGGCCAAGCCATATGGGTCATAGATACAAATTAGTGCCTCAGTTATGTAAATATGATCTTCGTAAACATTTTTTGTAAATAGATTAGTTAAGATATGAAACTTACTGCCTGATGATGTAGTGTCAGCATGCAGTGTTAATAGTTTTAAGAGACGTTTTGATTCAATTGGGCGTGGTTTTAGTTTGTATTATGACTATAAATCCGACATCTAGTACCGGAAGTCAATGTGAAAACAGTATTAGTTTAGTTTTATTGATATTTGTGAAAATGGTATCTACTTCGGACGGAAATAGAGGCCTCTGGCCTGCTTCCGGATATTCATTGATGATGATGATGATGATGAGCCAGCTGCAGGTGAAATGAGTGATATTTACTCCTCGATGTGAAAAGGTCGAAAATTCGACACGCAAAGGCACAACCACGTGCAACGAATTGTTGTCAACTACGTCGCGTGTTCATGCCGTGCTTCAACAATGCTTGTAAATAGAATTTTGGAACTGACTGTCTGCAGTGTCAGTCACTGAGAGAGTACTCGTGCCCTGTCTGGCCGAAGTGCATTCGGTACAAAGCTGGAAACTGCGTCAAGAATGTCATGTACGCAGTTAGAGCGCTTTGCGATATTGGAACCGTATACCAGCTTCATTCATTTGGGGGTGTGGCCGTGTGGGCGTGTAGTGTTGTCGTCAGCTTTTTGCAGTTTTCTGTTATTTTCTGCTAGTGGTCAGCATTTCAATGTTCTCATTTGATGATTTTACATTCAATGGATGCTAGACGTTGATCGTTATTGATACATCTAATGCCGATTATTTTTTATTTCTAATATTACGGTATATACGATTCAGATTTTCTCATCCGTCATGAATCAGAAAGAACGTGTGACTGTTGGTCACAGATCTCCTCGGTGTCTATAATTACCACGATTTTGTACAAAGTTGCTTAGTTTTTGCTAGTTTTTTGTGGTGATATGTGACAGCTTTCATGCTAGTAACAGTTGATGACTCGATGTTGGTCTTTTGCATAATGCACGTTTTTCTGTCAGACAGGTACCTGTTGGTCGGTTAGTCCAAGACACTAAGTTGGTCAGCTCAAGTTGGCTAGCTGCTGCATATTTTTTCTTCTTTCCTCTGTTTGCTTATGATCATTTTGTGTGTATGTGTGCAGTAAAAACAGTTACAAATCAACGAGATCTTACAGTGAGTTGAGAAGATGTATCGGCAGCATATAGTTGAGAAGCAGCTAGAATATGAATGGTTTGTGAGTCGAATGCGTGAACTACCGGTGGTCAGTTCTGCTGTAGAGCAGGTCACAGCTCTGTACTCGGGAGTGAAACAGCACAATCGGCTGTTTCGCTTTACCCTTGACACTGCTGAGGGTGGAATGCAGATGGTCTTACAGACAGCTCGTCCTGTTCTGTCTAAATTTGACAAGCCAAGTACGATAAGTGGAAGTGTCTTTGTTGTGCTTAGGAGAGCTGTTTTCATTGTAGTCACTGTGTTATATATATAAGCCTGCACTTTGCTCATTTTGATGAATTTTGAAATGTTTTAACATTATTTGACTTCATGTGTCATTGAGAAAAGTTTGTTTTTATTCTACCCCATTGTTATTAATATGACACTTGCTAAGAACTGAGTTCAATTTACTTTTTCTAATTCACAAATAAGAAAGTGAATGAAAACTGATTAGAAAAATTCTGATCCTTAAGGAGTAAGAAAAAAACACGTATTCATTTGCATTGCAGAGTCTGCCGTGAATCGGCAATGTTTGGATTAACTTGTTAGCTGCTGTTTCCGATTATCTTTTTCTCTCATCTCATAGATAACTGCATATGTTGGTGTTTAGGAAAAAATAACTCTGAGGTTAGACTTTTGTTTTTGTTTGCGATTGTTTTGTTATTTATACTAAGAGAAAGTGTTAACTGTAGTGTTGATTCTACTTTTTGACGAAACATGAATTCATGTATTGTGTTGATTTCAGTCGGGACTCTTAATGCTGTTGCTTGTCAACAGCTGGACAAGTTTGAACATGACTACCCAATTATCACCAAACCAACTGATGAGGTCTGATAACATTTTACTCACACAGTTTATGCGTTCCATCATTTCTGTTAATTTGCATTTTGCAGGTCAAGAATAAGAACTAGACATTTTGATTATAATTTGATATGAGCATGAACACTTAGAAATGTGTGAAAATTTGCTATTTAAGTGAAGCACTTCTATTGCTATGAATATCGTTACTCATTATGAGTAGTTGAAAATGTCAGCAGTTTATTTATTTCTGCGTGAATGCGTCAACACAAGTGTTGGTGATTGTAAGTGACCAACTAATTGGCCAGTATATGTTGATGAATGCCATTATATTACAGCTATAAGTCTGCATGTTTTATGTATTGGATACTGCAGTAACTAGACAGTTGTGCAGTCCAGTGGCTGAACTGGGCCTGTCAGCTCTATCAACACAGCCACCTACACCATAAACTAAGCTTGGAGAGTACAGAGTCAATTTCTGCTTTGCGGTTAGATTGCCTACGCAGTATAAATGAAGTTGGTCTGATGGTATCTTTAGACATCGCCTTAAAAACTGAATTGTTTTCCAGAGCACATCAACCTTACTGTTGTCAGTGCTCATGTACGACTCTCATAAGCTCTGGCATTCTGCTAGTGATTGCTAGTGTTGTATGTGCTGACATACTGATGCAGTTACTGAAGGAGACGAGGCAGCTGCTGTGCACTAATGCTGTGGAGCCACTTGTAAGCAGAGTCGATTCTGTGAAGCAGTACAGTGTTGACAAGGTCGGTATACCAGTGATCGTCTTTTGGTTTATGATGTGATTTGGTTGTACTCTGTTCTACCATTTTTTTTTATTCTTCTAACATAGTTCCTTGATCCATCTTGTTGGGCTGCTCAACCCATGTACGTTTCTGAACTCAGTATCAGCATGGTGTTAAATTGAGATAACCATGCTTTATTGTCAAATAATATTTCACAAACTAAAATAGGTCAGAAGTTGCAATTTTTTGCCTAAGCAGAAGCTGTCACAAGTATCTTTTGATGAATAAACTTTGCTTGTTAGGTATTTGCTCAACTGATTTTTTGCATTTTTCATTAAACTTAATAAAAGGCAAAACCGAAAGACATCTGTGGAGGATTTGTAGGTGACTCTGTGCATGCACGTCTTGGTATAATAACAAGCTACTAGCTTTGTGGGGTGGTGAAGTGAATATCAGCTTTTGCATGATTTCAAATAGTGAATGTAGTACCGTAGTTGCCACTTTAGGTGGATCTGTGGCTGATGCGGATCAGCTTGGTCCGATGATTGGCCACCACTCGCTGCTCAATGCCACATTCATCAGATGAAGTGGGTGAACTGTCACAGTGGCTTTGCAACGATGACATTGTCATTTAGTATTGCTATTACTGTTGTTATTCTCTGTTTGTCTGCAGGTGACCAGTGTAAAGACTTGTGCTACTGACAAGGTGACAGGTATGAAGGAGTATGGCATGAATACGCTGAGTGCTGTGAGTGATCTTGGCTCAAAACAGATGTCACGTGCAATGGAAGTGCCTATGCTGCGTCAGTCCGTCAGTCAACTGGATGTCATGCTTGATGTCGCTGATCAGTACGTTGACAGCTTGCTTCCTGACACTGGTAAGTTGCAACACCTTGCATAATATCTATGATGTTAATCAGTTAGTTACAGTGACAATTTTGCATTGATATAAACTAGTTCCAATAAGACGTTGGTGGAACAGTTACTCTTTGTAATGGAATTAGGTTAGGACACACTAAGGGCCGGTTTCTGGATCTTAACTGGCCGGTCAAATTAGTGCTAACTGAGAGATTTGCATAACTCGCATTTCCCGTTGCACTAACCAACGGTCAAAATGCCAAAAATTTGACTGGCCAAAATTGGCCAGTTAGCTAACCGTGGGTCGTAGTTATCGTATTTAACGCAACTTTTGTACCATTTTGCAAGCAGTTAATTGAAGAATGTGATACTATAGTACGATTTTACCATATAGCAAGATCTTCAAACCGCTCGAGGAGACGTTTGCTGCTACAAATTTTACTACAAAACCCATTCATGAATGGACAAAATGGCTGTCAGCAATCGGTTGGCTGGCTCGTAGGCTGGGCTGACGTGCGCTTGTGCTCATTAATATTCATGACGCCCGCCTGCACTAGGAGAATGTAATTAGTGCCGTGTGCATCATTGCTAAGCAACTATAGTTTACCGCTCAGTTAGCTGACAGCCAGTCAAGGTTTTGTTCAGAAACGTGCACAAACTTAACTAGCAAGCTACAATTAACAGACGGTTTACTAACTGATCAGTTAACTAAAAGATCCAGAAACTGGCCTTAACTAATTAGAAACTGACCGGTGTATATCTTCTAACATTCAAACTTCTTGCACTGTTTTTGACTGACAGTGTCAATTTGACCCTCTCAAATAAAAACCCTCTCAGACCCTCTCAGTCAAAAAAAGTGCAAGACGTTTGATTGTTAGAAGATACACTTGTCTTGGCTATTTTGCTATGCATTTTTATATTGAAGCTGTTTGCTCACTTATTTTTGCGTACGAGAGGTATTCGCTAGGTAATTCCGTCTGTCTGTTCGTCTGCTCCTCTGTCTGTCCTGGTGTCACATCCTGGTACCAATCCAAGAACAGGTGAGACAGAGACTTTTGGTTTCACCATATAATAGCCTAGAGTCTCTAGTGTTTCATGACAATTTTATGCCGCTGGGTGATGGGGGTTCCTTCAAACAATGGAGAGAAAGAAATGTACCCCCAAAAAGACGTTATTTTACCCCTATTGGCTTGTCTAGCATGACAAGAAATTTGAGCTAATGCTCATGAGACACACGAAAGCCTACAGCAGTTCCAGTTCAGTAGTTTAGCTGAAAATTGGGGTGTTCACGCTAAGTTAATACACAAATACCAAATTCTCTATCTGAATTGCATAACAATAGTTCTGTGGCACCACCTTGTGAATGATATAGGCTTGTGTCGCAGCCCAAAATCGCCAAAAAATTCATAAAAACCCCTATTTTGGCGTTCAAGGTCATTGAATTCGGCGCCAATCGAGAGCCAGTGTACGACTGTCTATTAGTGATTAATAGTAACCTAGGCCCTGTCTCGCACCGTTACTGAGATACAGCGACATACTGGCCAAAAATCGCAAATTTTGTCTACCCCCTCTCATTTAGCACCTTCGTTTGGGGTGACCCCCTTCGAATTTATGGAGAAGCTTTACGGCTTCTGAAACTAAGTTTTCCAGGCGGCCGACGGTGGAGATCTGGTGATTCTAGCTTGCACCGCTTTTGACTGATCCATCTTGTGTGACAGACGGACAGACAGAATTGCGATGGCTAAGATGTGCTGAAAGCAGTAGCTGCTTTCGCGCATAAAAATGGTTGCAGATAGGCACAGACATGCCCATTATCATAACAAGCATGGGCGATGAGCTTTTTGAAGGTGTTAACATCGATGACCTTGAATGACCTTGAACTTTCAGAACAGGTTTTAGGTGAACTGTTTGTGATTTTGGGCTGCAGTGCACATTTCATAAGTGAATTGCGCCGAAATGGCTGGAATTAGACCATGACAACCTGCATATGAAATTTTTGACATTGTATGCAGATGTGAGCAGTTTAAGTCTCGATTTCCTACATTCAATGAGGCCTGTGCATGAGGGTGTCAAACAGAGGTACCAGTACTTCTTAAAAAGTGATTATTCATTTGCTATTGGCTCATCTAGCATGAAAATGGTTGCAGATGGGCACAGACATGCTGCTCATCATAACAAGCACTAGTGATGTGCTTTTTAGTGGTATCATCATCAATGACTTTGAATGACCTTGAACCCCAAACATAGGGGCTTTAGTTTTTTTTTGTGATTTTCGGCTGCAGAAGAGTGAATTGTGACAAAATGGATGGAGGTACACCAAGACAAGCGGCGAACAAAAACTGCTATAGGCTCTCGCGCATCTCGTGAGCGTTAGCTTAGATTTTTTGTTTCTGTCTTTACAGAAGTGGAGAATGATGCTGCAGCAACTGAGAAGGCTCCAGTTGATGCTGATGATGATGGGAAGGAAGAGAATGAATCAAATGCAACAGTGATTGTCAAGGCAGCAAGACTGAGCAGCAAACTGCGTAGACGAATGTATGGCCGTCTTACAAGCCAGCTGCGCAATGCCCAGCTGAGAACAAGAGAAACTGTTGAACGTCTGAACTTCACCGTCGATCTGGTAATTGATGCAGTGTTTTCCACCAGCTACATCAGTGGTGCTCAGCTTCTGCCCTGCAATCTGACGTGTGACATCTGTGCACATTATTCAATAACATTGAATGTCTTGCTTGCTGAGCTTAATGAAATATACACTGTCCGGAAAAAAGAGTGCATTATTTTGTGGATAACAGTGCAGACACTTTTCGATGTTGGTCGCGATCGCTGAGGTGAATGGTGGTCATATTGTGTGTTCAGTTGTTCAACATGACCATTGACCACCAACCACTCCACAACTTGTTCTGTTTCATGCTTTATGTACAGCATGTATGTTCCACCTTTGTTCACCACCCCCACCCTATGTTGTAGTTCGTATAAGAAGTAGACTAGAGAATGAGGCAGATTTGCATATGTTGATCAGATTGAATATTCGCGTGCAATGATGAGCAACTCCATGGAGAAGGTGGCATACGTGTGGACTGAAATCAATAAGACTGAAGATGAAGTCGCCAACAAACTGACAGATGAGGATGCTGGTACCCACGCTCATGCCAACTCGGTGACTTATTTATGTTATTTAATATTATATTTGTCCACAGAGTACATGGTGCACATGCAGTTGAGAAAATAAGACACCCTAATAAAAAAATAAAATATTACAAAAATAATGTAGATGAAAAATATATAATTTACCACAAAGCATAAAATCTGAGTAATTAATCAGTACCTGGTACACAAAAACTTTGAAAAGGCGATGTTGATGTTGGATTTTATACTTGAAATGTGTTAATTTCATAGAACAGTAAATAGCATTAATGCTTTAACTTTTTGTGTGTTACATGTAAGTATATATTATCGTGATCATTGTAGTAGAAGGAACCCCAAGTTTTATGTCTTTTTACGTCATCGACATAGATCAATATCTCTGAGTGTATTAGAATTGTGAATGAACTGAGGAATTAGTGTTTTGATAATTGGGTTGTGATAATAGTCGTGTAATTCATGTTCTGCCATGAATGAAATGCATTGAATGTTGTTGTGTGTGGTTTAGTGTTATTGCAGTATTGATGTATGAATTGCATGACTGACACTTGGAATGCTTTTCTGAACTATCTCAAAAGCAGGGCACATTTTCTGTCTGCCTTTAGATGCATCTAAAACATTTTTACTGTTTATTTTACTAGCAGACCTAGTCTTTGTACAGTTAGTGCACAACATAAATAATCTGTTTACTTATTTTGTGATAGAGTTCTCGTAAAATGATGATGTTACGTTTTGGTGAACTTTGCATGCAGAACTTTGAGCGTCGTGCAATCGCAACAGCTCGTCATATGAGACAGAAAACCGGACAGATGATGACTGCTGTTGGGTTGCCATTGGACAAATTGTCGGGAATGGTGCAGCCAGTTCGTGATTTGGTGGCAAACTCTGTTACCGGCTCTGCGAATGTGAGTACGCTTGCAGTTGCTGAGTTTCTAGCTGTTTCAGTTACTGTGCTGTTTAGAACAATGGCAAAGTCTGAATTTTAATTAGTTTTAGCAGAGCCAGTCTTATTCCATCGGCGGCTCTGTTCCAACTGTGCATCAGAGTCAGCCTCCCTTTTTCTTCTCCTCCTTTGTTTTCTCTCTGCTCTTTTTTTGCCTTTCTTCCTTTCTTTGCCTTCCTTTCCCCATCACGAAGTGGCTTCTTTAAAACCAGCTAGGAGATTTGGGCAAGTGCTGTTAGCTCTCCGAGCATGTGGCACCTGGCTGGTGTCACATTTTGCTGCATTCTATGTTCCCAGAATGCATTTGGTTGTGGCACGTTTTGCTTTGTGGCCAGCATTGCGATGAGTTGCAGCGCTGCAGCAAACTCAGTTTCGCTCAGCATCATTAATGTCTGTGTGTGCCATAATGTAAACATTAAGGTTGTTTAAATTGAGAAGTTAATATGATTTTTAGGGTGCAAAATGGTGACCCCCAAAACTGGTGACCCTGTTAAGCTAACACCTTGAACATGCTTAAAGCAGGCTCTGGGTTCTAGCTTAATTCTCTTGTTTGGCTAAAAAGTGTCAGCTAAGCTTGTTATAGGGGCGGACAGTTGAGAGTTTCAAATGATTGCATTTTGCTGTCTGTTTGATCTGTGTTTTAGTTGCTTTGTGTTCTGTCTTGCAATGTTAATCTTTGAATTGAAATTTTATAGTTACTCGGTGTGCTAAGTGTATGTTTACTTTGAATCATGTTGCATCTTCAAACTTTTTTCTGCAGTTGTGTTTCTGAAATACGGTCTAATTTTTATGCTTGCTATAATTCGATTCTGCTCCGTGAATTTGTTTCCAGTACCTTGTTAGATCTTGGTAGATGGTGCTTGTTTGCAGAGTCTGTCGGCTCTTGGGAGACACACAGTTTGTGTTTTCGGCCAGTACCAGGTGTTCATCAGTCAGCAGTGCTCGTCATGGTTTGGATGGATTGTCACAACTGGCCCTGTGAAAACTGTGGTAATTGTTGCAGTCTCATAACTTTGGCAGATTAGCAGTATATGTAATTTATATTGACTCTGTCATTGTTTTAGCATAGCTTAATAACATTTCTTTTATGTACATTTTTTTATTTTCCTTTTCTTTGCCGTGTCTTTTTTGTTATAGCTAAATAGTTTTGATTTTGCAATTTGGTAATTTTATTCACATACATAGCATTGTTATGGCATGAAAATTAAATTGGACAGTTTTGTTAATTAATGTGCAGCTTATTTTAATATGCAGTTTTCTGCTCATGATATCTGTATTTTTCTGTATAAAATATTGACTAGTTTGAATAATTTCAGCATCTCTGACTAAAACATATCACATGATCAATGAAAATCTTTTACCTTAATTTTTATAAGTTTTTATCAAAGGAAACACAAAGCCATTTGCAGTTAATTAAACCAGTATTACAAATGCAGCAAATGTGAATCATTGTGCATCAATACAATGCTAGGTGCTTCTTCTGATTACAGCATTTGTCATTGGGATCAGTTTCTATGTGTATGATGGCCATTTCACTGTCTACTGTGAACAGGGTTTAAAGGACACTTAAGATATTTCCATTTAATACCAGTTTTTGTCTGCCTCACTTTCAGTATTTCTGTAGCTTCACGTGTGATGATACTTTCTCTAAAATGTGGTAAGAGTTTGCTAGAAGTTCTTTATATTCACACATTGTTATTTACATGGTTTAGTGTTCTGAAAATGCCATCTTTTGTGCATTATTTTCTACACCGTTTTCTAAATTAATCTGATTTTTTGGTAATCATTCAACTAAGATCTCCCATTAAACATCCTGTCTGGAGGATTACAGGGAAGATTATTAGAACGACCATCATGTTAATTACATGTGCACGTATATAATGGAATTCTTGCAATTTTAGATTAACCTTATTTTTGTGTTTTGTGTTTCTGTAAAGGTTAAACTGTCTGTTTATTGTAAAGTTTAAACTTGCCATTCTATTATTGTGTTTTTGTGCATTCTGCCTGAAAAGGCCGTTTCCTTAATGACCTATACTGTGTCGGGTAGGACATTAAGCCCTACTCACTCACTCACTCACTCACTCACTCACTCGAGCTACATTTGGCCTGCAACAGATTATCTGTCACACCACCTCCAAGAGTACATAAACAATATGATATATGAAATTATACGACTTACATATTATTCATGTACCATCTTACTTGTTTTTTAAAAATTGTTTTACATGTCACATTTATCCAATTTTAGTGGCTGTTCTTTGTCATGATAATATCTTTTCTCATTGATCAGGCCCATAGTAACTTTTAAGACCATGTTGTGCAATGCTGTGATGTAGTGAGTAGATAAAGCTGTTGATATTAAGGCAGTGATATACAATGTAGTGATTGGTGTACACAGGCTCCACTGCTTGGTGGTTCTATGGTGTTGAAGTCTGGTTCATCTACTGAAGCTGGAACTGAGCTGTCCACTTTGCCGAGTGCTGATGATGCTTCCAAGGCAGAGCCAGCTATGCCAGTGTCCGATAGTTCAACTGTCGAGAGTCCGTGCGATGATGATGATGATGACAGTCACCCAGATGATAACTGAAGCACCTTCAAGCTGCTGCCTTTTCATTAGATTTCTGCTTATCATCTAGATGCACAAACATTTATATTTTTATGTTATCCACTTACTTGCTTCATTATGCAATTGCACTTGCTAAAATATTATTTTTGCCATGATGTAAGGAATTGTTTTTTGATAGTTTCAGAATTATTTTTGTCTGCATACTGTATTTTGTTCTTGTGGCACTTCTGCATTTTTTGAATTTAGTTTTCAAACTTTCGTTTGTCTACAGCAATGCAGAGATTGATTTTAATACTGCGGGTATGTTGAAACGGATTTTGTAATGTAATTCGCACTGTTCGTGTTATCTGGTAATTCACTAACAGAAGATATTAAATCTTGTGGGTGAGTTTTTTGTAGTAAAGAATACTTTTTTGGGAGTTGAAATGTAAACTACTGGGCAGTAAATGGTATGTGAACTTTGAAAGATAGATTGTTGTGTTTAACCGTGGACAAAGTAACTGGTTAGTTATGTTTTGTTTAATATAAGCAGATATCGGAATTATTTCATATGTCTACTATGTTTTGTTTATGTGCATATTTTGCTTTTGTTCTCAAACGTTCATTAGCTGACAGCAATGTTTGCATTGATTTTAATACCATGTTGCTACGTATTTTGTCATGTAATTTGCACTGGATGTGGTATTACATAGTTTAAACAGAACCACTTACTGGTAAATGTCAATGATGACTTTTTGTGGTAACTAGTAAACTATATTTTCTTTAAAGTAGTAGTAAAGTGAAATGTAAACAGCTGGGTAATAAATGGTATGTTACTTCTAAAGACATATCAGTATTGTTGTTTTCTCATAGTAGCTGGATAGTTAGCTTTGTTTAATGTAAGCAAGTTCTGTATCTTCACAATACTCGTTAGTACACCGTGTCCGAAAAAAAAGTCTGCACTTTTCCTGAATGACTTCAGCAAATGTAAATTTTCTTTTATAATTTTTGGCACACATTATCATAATGATATGCTTTACTAAAAACATCTAAAACTTATCTTCAAAATTTACTTAGTATAGCCAATGTAATCATGACGTCATGAAAAATGTCCTTTTCGCAGAAAGATAACGTCTAAATGAGCCTCTGCAATACGAAAACAGGAAATCTACTGAAAGAAAATCGCAGTAAAAAGCTTGAGCAGGGCCGGATTTAGGGGGACCGAGGGGCCCCGGGCCCCAGGCCTCCCACCAACAGGGGGTCTCCCACCAAACCCCTCAATTTTTAAAACCCTGTAATTCGATAGCCAATCCCTTTCTGAAATCCCAAATACGCCACTGGGCCC
>Ga0056128_1009783_pt1 | contig 11995 bp, 11 predicted proteins | sample WorMetLIZISLAND2_FD_71113 | JGI IMG/M metagenome (GOLD analysis project Ga0056128, IMG submission 71113) | Marine gutless worms symbiont microbial communities from Max Planck institute for Marine Microbiology, Germany - Olavius geniculatus... ... | reverse complement strand
AGGTTATTAATATGCATTAGTTCTTGTGGACTCTTTAAGTTTGTTTTTGATAATACTACCTGCAAAAACTTGTGGAGCGGATGAAACTGCCAGACTTTTGTTTGATCATTTGTTCATGATGTTCGGCGCTAGAACACTAATTTCAGACCGCGGATCTGCTTTTAAATCGCTGTTACTTAAGGCACTTTGTGCGTTGCTTGGTACGAAACAAAGATTTACATCTTCTCGTCATCCGCAGACAAACAGTAGAGCTGAAAGTTTTAATAAAAACATTTTGAACAGTCTACGTACGAAATGTAATTCAGAAAAAGAATGGCCTCAAATGCTGTCAGCTATCGCTTTCTCATTCCGTACTTTTGTCGTAAAATTATTAGGAGTAACTCCGTATGAGCTGGTGTTTGGTTTAAAACCTCGACTTTCGGTTGATAACTTATTACTGCCACCTAAAAATTTGCCGAAGTCAGCTAGGGTTTATTTCGAGAACATGAAACCGCAATTGGAAATTTTACGTGAACATGTACGTCAAAACCAGTTACAGTCTCATTTAGATACGAAGCGATATCATGACGCTAAAACTATTGTCAGACCACTTACGTTCAAGGTCGCCGATAGGGTCTGGTTACCAGAAGCAACGCCATCGAAGGTCAAACTGGGCCACAAGATTCAGAAAAAAGTTTATTGGTCCGTTTCTGGTTTTGAAAGCATATCCGGATTTCTGCACTTTCAAACTGCAAAATTGTGCGACGCAGAAAATTTTGCCAAGTCTTATTCACAGTGACAGACTGAAACTGTGTGCCTCAGGACGTGACGAGCTATTTTCTAAGTACAGTGACACTGCTGATACTGTTACAGGTACAGCAACGACAACGAAAAACGCTGTAACGGATAATACACGGTCTTTGACTGACAATAGAAAAACTGTGGATAATTCACATACTACAAGCTTACGAACGAATGGAAGTAGAGCTTTAGTGCTACCGAGCGTATCTACGCAAGGGCTTAGCGCCGCAAGCAGAGCGACCGCTGAGAACACTACCACGACTGCGAGCGAGCAGGCAGGCAATTCATCTTATAAGCAGGCAGCAAAGCACAGAAAGCTTCCAGTCCGAGTATTCACACGATCGACGAAATGAGCACAGAGAAACGCTACTGGCTCTAACACAGCAGCAAATGCTAGCGCTACAGCCGCGACAGCTGCTACCAATAAATCTCCCGGTGTGGAGGAGAGACACGCCTCTCATGCCTTAACTATGGGTGCACAGGCTCAATCTGCTAATACAGATAGACACAACGGTAATTTCGTTGGAGGTGTCTCAGATTGGTACGAGATAAAACGTATATTGGCTCATAGAAGGAGAGGACGTTCAATATTTTACAAGATTTTATAGCACGATGACAGCATCTCTTGGGTTCCAGAGAGAGACGTGACTAAAATAGCCACAGACAGATATTGGTTGTCACGCTATGAGCAAGGTAAGATTAAAAAGGGACGACGCTAGAGACGGAGACGACAATAAGCTATGAATTTTCTGCACAATTTATTATTTTATTTTTCGTGTTTTTTTTTCAAAATTGCGTGCACACTATTCAAATAAAATATTTATTTTTTTTCAATTTGTGCAGATTTTTAGACGCTCCACTACACATACTTTGACGTTATATTACATCTGACAACGAGCGCGCGAGCGGAGTCAGAATTTGACTTATTGACCATCAATACAAGTACTTTGTTACTTTGCCGAAGACGATTGTTGAGATTTGTTTTGAAGCATAGATGGTGATATATTGACATATTATGGTGATTGATGGAGTAGGACCACACGTGACAACGTGTTTTATGACATTAGCGATTTGGGCATAAATAGTCTCTAGCACTTATTACAGCACATTAGCATGTTTATGGACAATTAGTAGAGTTTAACACTAAATTACATAGTGCGTATCCTAGTTCTTCTTCAAGGTGTAAACGGCACTTAAGGACATTTCACATTCGGTGCTATAGAATTTGTTGCTTTATATTAGTTAAATCATGGAGTGAATTGAGGAATAATATCAATGACAATTATGCAGTATTGAGTTAGTTACGCTGTACAGTACAGTTAACGCTATCTGATTAACGCTTAGCGTCCATTATCGTATATTGAACAAGGTATAGGGGAATCAGCACTATATGAGATTTGCACAGTAAACATAAGACGTGAACACAGATTGCCTTAGCAATACACTACGAGTTTCAATCAGTACTGTGTTGACAATGTACTGTTCTTTATTTACTGTTTTTCACAGTATCACAGATATCTTATCCCGTATTTTATACACACAGTAGTGTGACAAGTTAGAAACATATACCAGTGAATGTGATCGAGTGATGATGAGATCTTTATTGCATTCTTTCGGGATTAACTTAATAACATAGTGACTTTAATACTTCAATGTTACGTTTCACTGACCCAGACTCATTTTGAAGAATTCATATTCTGCATCCTGTCGTAATATTTGTGTTTATATGTTGTGGTAGATGCTTATTATTGTTTTGCTGCTGGCAATTTTATTGACATTTGATTGCAATTACTAGTATTTACTAGGCCTATTGTTTAATCTATTGTTGTTTTGGATTAATGTATGGCACACATAACGACTTGTGTTTACCGTTTGCTTTGCTAGGTTTTTGCTTACGTTTGTTGAGATTTGGATAGTATTTACACTATGATTTGACGGTGAATTTAAACATTGTTATTTGACTTAGTGCTTACGTTAGCTTTGCTTACTTGTTATCATTGTCGTCTATTATATCCTATATCATGTTGTAGCGTAATGTTGTCTTTTTAGATTGGATTAACTGTTGTTTTAAGTGGTGTGATTTGTTAGTTCGTGTTTTGACAAGACTCGATGTCTTGTTCCTGGCTCGACAGCGGAGATGTTGGTGCAGGACATTGTCGGCGCAGGGCACAACTCGCCCATCTGTATTCGTCGCCGCCTGCACACACAGCTGACGTTACACATAGCTAGGACTCCGCGGACTATCGATACTTACATTATATTATTATTGTCACCCCACACGAACTGAACGTTACTGCATATCTTGTTCATCGTTTGACATTATTTCTGTTTTTTTTTTGTTCATCTTCTGCTACGAACATTTTTGTTTGTTTCAAAAGATTTAAGAACATAAGTTTAGTTTTAGTTATATTACGTGACGTCATTATTTTCTTCGTGTAATGGACTATATTTAGTAATGTAGACTATATCATTTTAATTTTCTCGTGGATCTATGTGTATCTTTTCAATGTTATTTTCGCGGACGAAAATTTTTAAGGCGGAGGCAAAATGGAGGAAAGCTAATTTATAGAATAGCTAGCTTGTATTTGGTTTATAAGGAAAGCTTCTCAAAGGTCATTTAGTGCTGCTCAATGATCAAACAAAAGTCTGGCAGTTTCATCCGCTCCACAAGTTTTTGCAGGTAGTATTATCAAAAACAAACTTAAAGAGTCCACAAGAACTAATGCATATTAATAACCTTTTGACCTTGGAAGAACTACGTGATTAATGTGCCATGTGTCAAAGACTGAAACAGGTGGAGATAATGGTTTTAATGGCGCCTTATAAACAGCCTCAGTTTTCCTGTCTGACATTGTATACAGAATTTAGTCTAATTTTTAACATACACATACATATTTTGTTAATAATATTTCTCTCGTGGTGTGGTATACATTTTCTTACTTCTGATATGAGAGAGATTTTCATGGTAAGAGCGCAATAGTAATTTTTTTAGACTCTGAGGAACCATCAGCTGTTGAGAAACAGCTGCACCTGCAAGCTTCTTCCGACTTCGTGGTAAATCCAAGTGATATAAAAGTCCGTCATCCAACACAAATCTTTCAGCTTGATAAACGATCTTACGAGCCCCTGCATCATCTGGTGGTAAAGTTCCACTTTGTAAATACTCCAAAAACACTCGACAATCAGGACACGTCTGCTGCAATTGCTGTACATCGTATGAGTCTAGCATACTGTCCAAACTTTCGTCAATGTTTGCGTCTGTGTCGACAGTTTTGTCGTCATCGAAATTATCCAATGGTGGCTTATCAAGAGATATAGCTTAAACACAATCTGATCTCTGTTTTAAATCGTCATCTACTGTCGGATCTTCGTCTACTGTCACACTGAAAAATGTTGTTAATGTTAGCTACTTTTTTATCAAGCTCCTCGGTGTCATCTGTCGGAGTCGGTAAGTCGATACGACTCAAAGTGTCTGCCACTATATTTTTAAATCCTCTAACGTGTTTAATTCAAAATTTATAACCTGACAAGAGCATGTACCAGCGCCACGAGCTGCTTGGCTGAGCGAGAGATGCCTACTTATAAAAAACTGTTGTTGGGTCTTGATAAGGTGAAGATCACAACTAAGCTTAGGGAAGAAATTGAATATTTAGTGGCTGTAAGCTAAGGCTTCGTTCGTATTGCCTCGGTTCCTAAAAAGGCGATCTGTTGGCCCTGCGTTTGTTAGAAAAAGGAGCTAGTAAATGTGTTTACATTTTTGAGGCTACAGCCTGTAGCCAGAAAACCGCTGTGTTTACGTTTTGCTAGGCTAAAGAGATTCACGTCTTCTTGACGTCACTCTTGAGGCTGAGTCGCTTAGCGGTCAGATTAAGGACTTTGCTTTCGGATACGCTCTCTGTCTGAATTTGATATAAATGTTGCGTTGAATAAAAGCGTTAAGGAGTCAACAATAACGTTTCTAACAAATTTTAGAGGCGCCCCCACATATACAATGGACGCCATTAAATAAGACGCTATGGTAAACCGTTATTTAGGTAAATTGGACAAGTAGCTAAATTATTTACCAAAATACAATTGTTAACATAATTAATTAAGTATTTAAAAACAGGATTAAAGGAGACAAACAGCAACAACACGAGTATCTTAGACCTATAAAACACCTAGGACATATTTTGATAATAGGGTTGCCATAATGCACTATAGTAAGGCGCAGAAAAACACACTAAAGTGGAGAGAAGTGCATAATTACATTTCGCCTCGCGGTAATGTAGACGAAAAGACGGGCGCCTATGACGTATTGTTGCTTACAAACTCTAGTAAAAGGGACACTAAGGTAAATTAAACAAGTAATTGCAACAGCTATATAAATAGATTAATTATATTAATTAACTAAATATTTAAACTTAAGGTTGAGAAGGGTACCGTAGACAATAGAACACCTGCATTAAGTGTAGGAAACACCTAACCTACGGCACATTTTGATGGTATAGTTACCATTACGTACTATGGTACTATGGACGCAGTAAAACACCTTTATACTGCGCAGTAACTGAAGCGAAAAGACGGTAGCGTAAGACGTGTTGGACGTATGTATAAACCATAACAAAGAGGATGTTAGGGTACATACAAACAATAATTAAATTAACTATTTAAATAAAATAACAAGCTTAATAAATTAATTATTTAAAGCTAAGGTTGAGAAAGCAGCCAGTAAAAGGCCTAATTTGGTCTCTAAGGCCCTGCTATAGTACAATTTAGGGCTAGGGTTACCAAAGCGTACTATAGCTAAACGCAGTAAAACGCACTTACGCAGAGAAAGCCGTGCAACTGCCCCCTGTAATTGACAGGGAATGAAAATTGTTGACGGCCGCGCAAGACATGTTGGACATATATGTATAAACGTGGTAACGCATCAACGTGTACAAAAAATAGGCATTACGTCATCTCGCCTGCCCAGGAGGCGCGTCGGGCCTGACGACTTCTGGATGACGTCACGACCCGTACGGGCGCCTTACAAAAGAACTTACAGTTAGGGAATACTATTTTTAAAATATAACGTTTGAGGTTAGGGTTAGGGGTGGCAAACTGCCAACGGCTAAGGTTGCAGGGCCACAGAACAGCACGAGCTAGGGTTCAAGCTTCGGACAACAGCAAAAACCTAGTTAAACACCTAAACGCCTAAAGTGTTTAGAAACTAAATACCTAAACACCTAAACACTAAACACCTAAACGCGTGATGTGCTTAGAAACTAAACACCTAAAGATTTAAAGTGTTTAAATATTCTTTGCTGTTAAGCTCGTCAACTGACCCCCGCTGTAATCCAGAACCTACATTTATCTACTACTAATATTTTAGTATTAATTGTTTTTATTAGCTATATTAATTTTGTAAAATTTAGTTATTGTTGCGTACACGTAGGTCTTACATAACTCCCAATGTCGTAAAGAAGTTCAAAGTCTACCGTACACGCACTATGATGTGTAAGCATCTTTTAGAGGTTAACCTGGGGTGAATATGTCACCCCACTGTCGTTTTTTGCTCTGTGCTGTTTTAACGCCTTACAGGTAAAACCTGTGTTTTTACGTATCTGTTCAAATTTGATTTGTGCACATTTAACGTTACTTATTTTTTGATACCGGGTCACGTGCCTAACGTCACTAGCGTCATATACCGGTAGGCCTGTCTGTCATTGCACTGTGTTAAACATTTATAATGTCGAAACGGTTGACGCTAAAGCAGGCTTAAGAACTTATTGCTGACTGGTTAGATAACAAAGATAATGATACTGAAAATGTAGAATTTGACGATAGTAGTGATGAGTCAAAACAGGACCATTTGGAACTAAACCATGATGCAAACGCCGATGTTTGTGAGGAGTTACCAAGTTCTGTTGTTGACAGTGGTGATGACAGTGCTGATCATAGGCTTACAGACTGATGCTTTGTCTACTGATGCACATGAACAGGACAGCGATTTTATTCTGTCAAAAGATAGTAATATTAAATGATATACTGCTGAACCACACTCGCAAAAGAAGCGATCAAGTGCTGATATTGTTCAGAAGACTTCTGGCCGTGTTTCTGGAGTGGAGCCATCAAAATCAACTGATTCCTTTTGATAACACCGTATTAAAAACAATATTGAAAACTACTGAAAAAAGGCAAATTTTGTGCGTTTAGAAAAATCAGTTAAACACATTTTGTTTACTTTACCTGAGCTGAAAACATTCATTAATCTTGTGATCATTGTTGGCGTTACAAAAAGTCGAAATAAATCAATAGATCAGTTGTGGAGTAATAAGTGGGGGAGGCCAATTGTAAGAGCCACAATGAGTAAAGCAAGGTTCAAAGAATTTCTTCGATATCTAAAATTTGACGACAAAGAAACTAGACAAAAACGTTGACAGACAGACACACTAGCTGCTATCAGAGGTGTTTGATCACATAGCAGCTGCATGCAGAAATCATTATGAAATGTGGGCTTTTGTAGCAGTTGATGAAATGCTGTCATATTTTTGAGGCAAATGTCTTTTTCGAGTATATATGCCATTGAAGCCAGCAAAATATGACATGAAGATTTGGGTCGTGGCTGACTGTGCCACTGCATATTGCGGTTACATGCAAGCTTACTTAGGAAAAGTTGGCGACATTGTTAAAAAAGGTTAAGAGGCTTGTGTGGTAAAGGACCTGTGTCAGCATTGTATGGGACAGGGCGCAATATTACCATGGATATTTTTTTACTCAGTACACACTGGCACAAGAGCTACTCTAGAACAAACTTACCATCATTGGCACTTTGCGGAAAAATAATGCAGTGATTCCACTGACGATGCTTGCTGATCGAAAACGGCAGGTGCATACAACCATCTTTGCTTTCAGTAGGCAAACCAAAATCGCTTCTTATGTTTCAAAGAAAAACAGATCAATCATAATGTTGTCCATTATGCACCATGACAAAAAAGTCGAACCTCAAATGGATAACAAACCCGACATAATTCTGGATTACAATAAGACGAAAGGAGCAGTGGACACTTGACAAGTTGTGTTGCCAGTATTCAACTAAACGTGGGAATCGACGTTGGCCACTGTCAATGTTCTTCACACTGATGGATAAAGGCCTATGTCTTCGCAATTGCTCGGTGATTTGATTTGACAAATATCCTGACTGGAACAAGTATCCGGCAAGCAGAAAAAGTGATGTACGCAAAATATTTATCTTGGAGTTGGGAAAACAGCTGTGCATGAGTAGGAAATAAACCTGTGTTCCAGCACAAATTTACCAGGCTATGCGTTCCAGCACAAATTCACCACGCTATGCGTTCTAGCACAAATTATTGTACTACTGTTCCCTACACAAAGCCAAACTTGACAGCGCGTTAGCGCTGGCAACCCCGCGGTCTAATTCGTGATAGGTCAGCACTTTTTTACACGCCCATATAATCGAGTGCGTAGCCGCGACTGCTACACTTTCTCCATGACGTTCATCAGCGCAACATCATAGGCCTACATACTGCGAATACAACGCCACGCCTGCATATTGAAATAAGCTGCACACTACATAAGTAAATGACATCGTTGAGCTTCAATCTAAAATTATTTTGTGTGTACCACACAGCGTTTTTTCTTTAGCATAAAATATATAATAAGTAAGTAAGTAAATGCGTTATTTTTAAAGTTAAAATCTTATTTGTATCTTATGCATATTCTGTGTAAATCATACCATTTAACGTCAATCCTATGCTATTGCGCGCCTTTAACAGTGTTTTAAATTAGCATAAAATATTAAATAAGTAAGTAAGTAAGGTATTTTTCAATATAACCCAAGCATGTACATTATGCACTACATATTTAAATGGTATCGCTTAGCTCCAATATAAGGTTATTATATATATTTCTAATGTGCCTTGGTACAATATCACAATCGCAAAAATTTTACATAATATATTTAAACATGGACATTAATGTTTTTCTTGTAGAAGCATCGGCAGCCTCAGGGCGTAGCATATACGACAACGCTGCAGACGCATTTTCTGTCGATGATTCAGTTGCTGACGACGACCTTGTGTTGGCAGTTCAGCACTATGAAAATTCCACCGCACAACTCGATTTATCTAACAACATCAACAACAACAACAACAGCAGCAGCAGCAGCAGCAATATGGACGTCGGTGACCAAGTCTACTGCCCATTGACTGACGATGACATCATCGCTGCAACACCTGAGTTTAATATATTAACCAAGTCATGCTCTTTACCACTTCAGCAGTTCAATAAGTAGATACATAACTTATGCAATTATGTAAATAAGCTAATTTTTCTCATCATTTATCATTTTAAATAACTGTTTTTTTGTCATTGCGCGTGTTTACAGTTGCTGCTGCTGAATGTGACGATATTTCGCTACTTGGGCAACTTATCACAGCGGCGGAGCAGTATGAACGTGTCGTAGCTGGAACAGTCCAAACAGGAAGCGGAGCGCAAGGCAAGTTTTTACACTGTGTAACATATTATTGCAATGTGCAATGCAATGTGCAAAGCAAAGTAAACGTATGACTAATGTATAGTATCTACACAGCCAGTCTACAGGCTACACAGCAACAGCAGCAGCATTAGTAGTATAATACCAGTGTTGTCATAACAAAAATACTTCAACGATCATCTCATTAATGCAAACGTGTAATGGCATGTTTACAGGCGGTGAAAAGCACTTCTCGTGCAACAACTGCGGTATTAACACATTAAATGACGGGGTGAGCGGACACTGCCTTTCTAATCCATACTGTGCCTCCTGTAAACGTCATTTACCAGCCAACTCCTTCGATGAAAAAATATTTGTTATGTACACACTTTGCATATTACAATTCATTCTCTCTAGCAGTAGTAGTAGTAGTAGTAAACTCGTTATCCTACCGTCATTGCTGCTATTGTTGTTGTTGTTGCTGTTGTTGTTGTTACTGGTTATGATGATAATGATGATGCAGTGTTGATGGTGTTGTGCTAAAATATGCGTTTAACTTGTTGTTGTAGGCTTGTGCGCGTAAGCGTGACCGCAGACGTCTATCAACCATGGCAGCAGTAGAACGGATTGTCAACGAAGTGGCATTCCCGGCCAGACCGTTGGATACAACCTACCCTGTGTTCTTGGAGCGAAATATAGATGAAATTTCCGAAGCCATCAACAAACATTAGCAGCATTTTGAATTTTTTACTAGTACACTAGCATATCACATAAATTAAATTTAGCTACTTGTATTATTATTATTATTTGCTTTATCATTATTCCTTTTATTGTTGTTGTTTTGTTGTTTTGTTATTGTTGTTGTTGTTGCTTCACTGTTGTTACTGCTGTTACTGACGTATTATTAATTTTCTGCTGGTGCGTTGTTGCTGTTTTGTCACAGATTTATTCGTGTAACGGTGCGCACTACGGCTGCCTTCAACAGAGAAGTAGCCTACGGAGTGCAGCATGTACCAGGACATTTTATTACACAACCGCAGATGGTTAGCAGCGGACATGCGTTCGATTATGAGTTGTTGCTGAGAGACATTGAGGAGCAGATAATATCATTTAATAAACGCGGTAGCAACTTTAACCTTGATAATGTTAGCAATTTCACATTGGTAATCACACAATACAGACCGCTTAGCGATTCGTCTTATTTGCGAACTCCGTCCTACATGAAAAAAAAACGCAGTCACCAATGTCGTAAACAGAGACCAAAAATGTTTTATGTGGGCTGTTTTGTCGTGTTTGTATCCTGCCAGCCGCAACCCCGATCGTGTTTCTAACTACGTCAGGTATCAGAATACTCTTAATTTCGATGGAACCGATTTTCCTGTGCAAACGAAACAAATTCCGAAATTCGAAAAACAAAATCCCACCATCAGTGTTAACGTCATTTCCCCGATCGACGACGATAAAGGGTTCTGTGTCGAGTACCTGAGCCCGGAGCACCATCGACGGCACCACGTTAATCTACCCCTGATAAGTGACTCGCAGACATCCCACTACATTCACATACGTAATTTTAGTCGATTACTGGGAGATCGAACAAAGGCTAATGGGAAAAGCTTTGTGTGCAACAGTTGTTTGAATGTTTTTACGCAAAAACGAGCACTTAATGAGCACATTCCCTGATGCCTTGCACATCATCCGCAACAGGTTCACTACCCCGACCCCACTAAGCCGGACGAGTGTAAGTTCGCGTTCAAGGACTATGACAAAGAGCACCCTCAGAAATTTTACCATGTGTGCGATTTCGAGTGTTTTTTAACTCCGCCACCACCAGCACCAGAACAAGAGCCCGACCCGAATGCAAAATCTCACATTGTTGACAAACATTTGGTTAGTGGCTTTTGCTGCTATCGAGTAACTACCTTACCCCAATATCAAACCCCTCCCACCGTGTACAGCGGACCTGATGTTATGACTCGTTTTTATGAACATGTGATGTCGGAAAGCAAAATTATCAACAAAATCATGTCCAAGCAGGTTCCTCTTTCGCCCATTTTCGATGTCGATCGCAGACGTCACCTAGCTGCCAAGACATGCGTAAATTGCGGTCGTTGCTTTACAGAACTATAAGGTCTATCACCATGACCATGTCACAAGGGAGTACCTTTTTCCCGCGTGCAACAAATGTAACTTGCAGCTGAAACTTAAAAATGTGCAAAAACACTCATTTCCTGCCCTTGGTAATGCACAATTTAAAAAATAAACTATGACAGTTATTTTATTATAAAGCATTTTGAGAAAAAATACACTGAAAAACAACAAAATAACAGGCAGAAGGTCAGTTTTGACGATATCCGCATCATACCGCAAAATGGAGAGCGGTTTCTACAATTTCAAATAGGCAACGTGAAGTTTCTCGACTCGTTTCAGTTTTTTACCGCATCTCTCGATCATCTTGTCAGTTTGCTGCTCAAGAGCAGGAAAAAAACTTTTTATCATACAACCAAATACTTGGGCGATAACGATCTGGTTTTTGCAAATGGTGTATATCCGTACAGCTATATGAAAAACAGGTTTAAATTTGATGAGACAAAACTTTCTTTCATCGAGTCCTTTTACAACACCCTGAACGATGAGCCCCTGTTTGTCGAGGATTACCAGCTTGCGCAAACAACTTGGGCATTTTTCAACATCCAATATTTACAGCAGTACCACGATTACTACCTTATGTCGGACGTTCTGCTGTTGGCTGACGTCTTC
>Ga0056128_1009778_pt1 | contig 11997 bp, 6 predicted proteins | sample WorMetLIZISLAND2_FD_71113 | JGI IMG/M metagenome (GOLD analysis project Ga0056128, IMG submission 71113) | Marine gutless worms symbiont microbial communities from Max Planck institute for Marine Microbiology, Germany - Olavius geniculatus... ... | reverse complement strand
AGCTCAAATATCCATGTTAAATCCATATGTTACAGTCAAATTTGGCAGAATTTCGGGGATGACGAATATTTATGCAAATCAGGCAAAGAATATTTAAATGCTTTACTATGCAAATTTGTCTTTTATTCTTTGCAGTATTCTGAAACTTTTGACGTATCACACGTCTTTCTACCACTAACCGTCGTTGCGTTATCAACGCTCAAACAGGTCCGGTTTTTTTTGGCCCACCCTGTATATGGGATGTAACTGGGTAACGAAGAAATAATGGTCATATTGTTGTGCAGCTTGCAGACATTTGCTGATCGTCTAGTTGACCGATTTGTGGCGTCTGGCATAATGGTGCGTGAATATGATCGTGTCAAACTCCATATCACCGTTATGAATTCCCGCATGCGGAAAGATCCATCTCATGCCGTTGTTTCTGAAAGCAACAGAATAGCTGAAAAAGCTGGCGCAAAGGACCGCGAGAGCTTCGATGCTAGCCGACTTATGGAGGTTAATTGATTTAGTTAAATTTAATTTATCGATTTTCGAGCAGCATCGCTAAAAGTATCAGCTATAGCGACAGACGTTACCCCAGCATGGTCTGTCCAGTGTCTGTTTCGCTGTATGTGTGTTTGTTCTGTTCATCTGTCTGTCAGTCATACTCATTTACCTTGCCAAAGCCGGTGGATAAAATGAGACACCATTTGTTTTCCTGTGTGGTCTCAATTAACATACTGTACTATAGAGAATGTGATGCTAATGTCTTTCATCTTTTCACTACTCAATGGTTTACTCTTAAGTACTGTTTTCAGTAGGTAAGTACGCACAACCATGACTCTCTACCAGCGCCTATGAAGTTTTTTTTGACATAGGCCTACTGCCACTACATGGTGTTCAAGTAACAAGAAAGCCTAGTTGTCGCTACGGAAGATGCACTACAGCTATTAATCACTAATGGGAAGAGGCATATGCCGTTTCAGATGAAATGGAAATCATCGACTTTGGATGACCTTGAAGGTCAGTACTGCACTTCCTATTAGTGATTAATAGTAACCTTGCCCTTATATCTCACCATTACCCAGATATGGCCAGTTTACCATTGAAAATGCACATTTTTTCGACTCCCGTCCATTCACTTCGTCCGAATTTGAAAATGTTCCCCTTGCACTAGATGGCTGAAGTTTTGCATGCCCGAGTTTAACACACGTGGCTAATTATTCATGTAAAAGTATTCCCCTACGACCTACCGTTTAGACACAATACATCCATTACATACGGACAGACAGACTGACGGACGGACCGACGACACATCGTGCCAAAGACGCCCTGCAGCATGCACCCTTTAGCTTTCTTTCATAAAAGTCAAATTTCGATGAATTTACACAAAATTTTTTGCAGCCACAGCTGAAGGAACACTAATTAAAAATATGCAAACAAAGTTCGACTGTTAGGTGAACATTCTTTGCTAGTTGTGACGGTGACGTCTTAAATGTGTTATGATAACAAGCTTGCCCTTCTCAACTGATGCCACCAGTTGCTAGCTGCGACGCTGTCCTGATCTGACTGTGAAGTACTAAACTTTACCTGGTAAACTGATGAAAAAAATATATACTGTTGTCGTCCAAAAACTACCAGCCAAATTTTGTTGAAATATTATCAAATTAGTATTTTTCCAACTAGCTACCAAAAATCTCGCACAAATTTGTTCTTAACTGACTAAATTATGAACAGAAGAAAAAGGGTGCTTTTATTTGAACACCGGCCGTGATACGGTACTTTATATTGCTTGGTGGACGTGTGAATGCAGACTTCGTTGTATTGTAGCTGTTTAACGACTACAATTTCGGAGAGCAGCGTCTGGATACAGTGGCTTTGTCACAGCGGCAATTAGTGTCCACTGATGGGTACTACCAGTCAGCGGCTTCCGTCAGTCTGCCCTGATCTGACTGAGCCAATTCTTCTGTTATTGATGCAATTCGTCATCATCATTTTTATTGCGTATGTCGCCACCAGCAAGCAGTAATAGTAACATAAGATAATATTAGGCAACAAAAGCCAGAACAGCTTATACTAGGACTCGTCCGTAACTGAACAAATATTACTCAAATAATAAATTTTGCACAAATGATTAAAAAAACAATAATATGCGTTGGCTCACGTACCGAAAGCCATACAGTCTCATAGATATCAACAATTAACACATTACTATCAGGACAATAAACATATAAGAAATATATAGCATTGAAACAAAAATCCAGTATATGTAAAGCAACTATAATAAGACAGTGATCAATTTGATAGGAATAATTTTAACGATTGCGATACAGCATGTTGTTTCACATTTTACATTTTTGGACAATTTTCTGACAAAAAACATTATAACCAATTTTTCAACGGCCGGAATTTAGGGGGAGGAAGGAAATTGGCCCTATCCTTCCCCTATCACGACGTCGTTGCTTTAATAAATGTATAAAGTGGCAATCTCTGATTTGATCGTCATTTAGGTCCGGAACCTAGTTTTAAGGTGCATAGGCCAGCAGATCGACGTCCCGTAATTGAACTGACACGGTTTAGTTTTTGACGAACTGATCAATGGGCGAGCAGGGCGAGTCCATTGGTCGTTGGCTGACGCGTACGTGCGCGTAGTCACCGACGCCGTTGGACGATGCTTACTGTAATGCATTACTGCTTGCCCATTAGTCAGTTCATCAAAAAGCAAACCGCGTCAGTTCAGTTAAGTCGCTCTGTACGCGCCTTTACAGTTACCCAACATCAGTGTCGTTATTCTGTTTTCAAACCGTAGACGTTTTCCGATCATAATACACGCGGAGATGACGACTGTATCTGAGAAGTTTGAATTACGTCAACAAAGGTGTGGGTGGACAATAGCATCCGAAGGCTTAGCGGTTTATCTCCTACATTCTAGTATTCATTCAAGATCTTAGCCTATATAAGCTGGCTGCGCGCCGGTGGCAGCTGGAGCATATAAAGACATTGAACTACACGCACTTAGCTTAAGTCTAGTGTAGCGTAACTAGCGTTCTGCGTTCAGTCATTCACGAATGCCCGTCCTGCTCGGGCGGCCGCCGGGCGGGGCGGATTTTTTTGCCGGTAAATTGTCGGCCGGGTGAGACTTTTCTGGGGGCGATCTATAATGGGACAACGGTCGTAGCTAGACCATGTATCACTGTTGAACGCAGCTCGTGGGTTACCCCCTGCACGTTGTTCGGCACTTGACAAGTGATAGAGTACTCTTGTAGGATGTTTACACGATCCAGCAAACGTCCAGCATTAGCACGTGTATTTTGCTGGATCGCGTACACGCCCCATTACAGCTGGACCGGGCGTACGCAGTCTGCGAGATATCAACTGAAGTACGTGCCCCGGAGTGAGGTTATAACGCAGGTGGAGGGGCACCTGCTGCGCGGAGCCGCGGACCCTGATTCCAAGCAACCGGAACTCTGTGAGCGATTCGTTTACTTCTTACGCTTCAGCTGTTTCCTGCCACACCGATAATAAGCCTATTGCCGTTGATTTCCGCACTAACAACCTTTAACAATAGAAAGCGAGGCGTGTTCGCATATTTGCACAAAATTTGCCCCATCTCCGTGCCCACCAAGGGCTCAGTCGCGCATGTTGCTATAAAGGAGAGACTTCATATTTTGGCAAGGACTTAGTCTTATAATAGCGCTGAGAATTGATCAGACGATCATGTCAGTAGAGCCGTTCGGTGTTTTTTGTTGAACAGAGGGAGCGGGGAGTGGTGACGATTTGCTATAGTATTGGATGTATTAAAAATAAAAGAATTAAACCCATCGCCGTTTTCTGAAGGTGTGTTCAAACGGACAGCAACGAGATGAACTGACATGAAAGCCGCGGCGCGCACTTTAACAGCAGAACTATAGGTCATTTCATTTTAGTTTAGGTTATTTCTGTTGCTTTAAACACGCCTTTAGAGAACGGCGATGAGTTGGAATTTTAGATTTTTAACACGTTCGGTTATTTTTATTTTAGATATGCGAGTGAAAGACTTTAGCTTCGGCGGTAGATAGTGGTTAAATAAACTGCATCTATTCCGTTGTACGCCTACGTAAGAATATAAATTAATATAATAGTGCTAAAGGTTAAAGGTGATGCATAAGAAACCCATCTCAGAGCTACGGAGCGTCACCTGCCGCATGGGATCACACAGTGTTACTTGCCAACGGACATAGATGAACGTGCCCAGCCTTAACCCTAGCCATATAGGCCGGTACTTGATTTGGTACTTGATTTAGGTTTACTTACCCCGGTTGGATGGAAGGCTGAGTTGTGATGCATTTATAGGGCGAGATCGTGCACTGTATAGCCTACGGTAACAGCGTTGTGGCATATGGCACGTCTGGAAGACTTGTGAGTCGATGTCGGCACACTTGTCTCGGTTGTCTGGATTCCCAGTGCGATACGAGTGAGTCCGTGCAGCTTAGTTATAACTGCTTAGCGCCGCTGCCAACCGTGGTGCTAGGTAATAGCCCGTCTCAAGAGTCGAGCCTTTCCGAGATATACCTCCGGGCTAATATCCCCACCTGCCTCTCTGCGGTAGGACAAAACGCGTTAGTTCACCGAAAATATCGGTGCTATAGCCCGTAGGTCGCCGGTGTCACATTAAAATGTCTCCCCATGAAAAATCCGCCCCGGGAAGAGATAGTCACGGAATTGATATCTTTCCCCTTATTAAAATATCGCCGGCCCCATAAAAATCTCTCCATTGTAGGATCGCTCCCAGAAAAGTCTCTCCCGGCCGACAATTTAATTACTGGCAAAAATTCGTCCCGCCCGGGCGGCCGCCGGGCGGGGCGGATTTTTGCCGGTGAATTGTTGACCCGTGGAGACTTTTCTGGGGGGTGATCTTATGATGGGACACCGGCGTTAGATCGTCACAGTAGGAGCGCGTGCGCGCTGACTAAAGATACCGGAGGCAGACGGAGTTGCAGCGGCTGACAGCGGGATACCCATATCCATCAACGTCGATGATCACACAGTGCCGTATGAACTACACTGTTGTCTGTTGAGCCGTATAGTCAAAGTCGAGATGGCGTGGATCACTCATGCGTTGATGATGGATTCTGTTCGTCTTCTCAAACAGATCTGCGGCACGTTAAGTCTTCATATTGTGAGGCCAGCCTTCTGAGCTGCACGTAAGCATTGCTGATGTATCAACAGACAGCGGTTCTAATTACGACGATTGTTATAGCGCTGAACCACGGCCCTCTAGATCTAGAGGGTCGTGGCTGAACCGACGTCGATAACGCCTTTCAGACCACCCACTGTGGCTATAGGCGCATGTGCTACTCACACGTCAGTAGGTACGTACGTGCCTGACTGCCGTTGTGGAGTGTGATATCGTTTCGTATACACTAAATTACGAGAGAGCTTGGTTTATTGTGAATATTAACCATGTTCACCGACGCCACTCAACTTTTATCATCGAGAAGTTACCGGCTCATTGTGATGTCGCTGATCCTGTTGGTCTGGATCGCTGGTCCTGAGTCTGTTGTTGCCATGACAACCACATCCGATCATCACAGTTCCGAGTTGCTGGGTGAGTTGGCACCATTCTTACGGCCAGTTCACACTTTCGACGCCGACGAGAACGCAGCTGTTGAGTTGTGCGTCGTAGGTGTAAATTGGCCAATAGGTCCAGCACGTGCAGATGCAGAGAGAGGTCGGTCCACCAGTTTGTCTGCTTTCGAGGTATAACGGTATTTTACCATTATGTAAATTAACTACATAATATAGAAAGCTTCTTAGTTTTTTTCGTAAGAACTTGTCTATGCCCGTAGGCCTATCAGAAATTATAGCACTTACAAGTTGCCGAATTTCGCTTATCAAGATGTTGTATGTTGTATTTTATGTTGTAGGCTCTTTTTGCAGCTTTTTTCCGGATAGGATAGGACACTGCGTAAATTAACTGGACAGTATTATCCTTAGCCACTTTTGTACAGTGGAGCTTCTTAGTTAATTTTTTTTTTTAATCTTTGTTTTCTTGATTGCGTGTCTGTCTGTTTTTGACGAATAAAGATAGCATAACAGGCGAGACGGAAGCGACGACGACGAGTTACACTGCAGTGGACAACAACGCCAGTGAAGACACGACGACTGCACGCAGCACGACTCAAGAACCACACGTCAACAACACAGACTTCGATCAACGTCTGCCGCCACCACCCACGATGCCGCCTCCGCCGCCTTCGCCCGATCGCCTTCTACTTACGGTCGGCGCCCGCTTTAAATAGGCCTACTCCGCATCGTTTTATAGGCATAGGTCGTGTGTTAAAATGACACGATGTAATCACAGTCAGACACCATTACGTCCATCCGCATTACTAGTGGTCTAAAAGCAGGTTCATGAAAATAGCCTATAGTCTACTCTATAATTCTGTTCCGTCCGTCTGCATGTTCATCTCTTTCGCTCAGTCGGATCGTACGAAGTAAACGTGAAGTTAAAGAATAACGCGTAAAGCAGACTTTACTTTCATTGCTATCTTTCTTTGAATGCCGACGACGTTGATTCTCGTAACGGCGACTTTAATTTGTCCCGAATTTTTAAAATACGGCCGTGGTATAGGGCCTACTGCATTGCGTGTGAAGTTAAAAGCTGCGTTTTGGATGGTCTAACAACCACGAACAAGTTTAATGCGCCACGGATAAATATATTAGGAATATGCTAATGATAATAATAAATGTACAAAACATTAGTTTATACACTTGTTAACGGCAACATTAAAGAATTCGCACATCGAAAACAGCAAAAGGTGATATTGCCCGCAACACACTGACTGTGTGTCAATGTGCTGCTGAATTCACCTTTTGTGATTTTTGCTATTTTCGATGTGCGAGTTCTTTAATGTTGCCGTTAACAAGTGTATAGACTGATGTTTTGTACACTTATATTTGCGATTTTATTACTAAAATACTGTTTTCATATACTGGTGATCAGTTAGAAAGATATTGCGTCTCAGATATTGTTTAAAGTGGCCAAGCCGCTTATATTTATCCACAAAATGGCCATATAAATAAACGAACTAATATTGCACGCATCACCCGCTTAATATAGGCCCGGAAACACTTCAATGATGCTAATTTAACTAATCGTATTATTGGAGTTATTGGATCGTTGCGTAAAATTCCCATTGCAACGAGTCAGTCGGGGTAAAATTCGATTGGCAGCATTTAATGGCCCATCCCCAAAACCCCCTATAGACGCAAAAATCTCGCAGATATCTCTTACACAAACCGAGTTATAGCCCATTTTGTTCCAAATTTCGTTGCCATGGCAACGGGGGTCCGTCGGGGGAAAATGGGACTGGTTGCATTCAATGGCCCATCCCCGAAACCCCCTATAGACGCAAAAATCTTGCAGATATCTCTTACACAAGTCGAGTTATAGCCCATTTTGTCCCAAATTTCGTTGCCATGGCAACCAGGGTAGGTTCGGAGTAAAATTGAATGACACCATTAGATTGGCCATCCCCAAAAACCATATCCCAGAACCAAAAATTACGACCCTATCTTATATCACTACCAGAGTTATGACCGTTTAAATAATTGTTTAATTTTCCCCATAGGCACCATTGTAATTTTTTTTTGGATTTTTGCGTATAAATAAGTCTACGTTAAATATTAAATTTTAATTTTCTAACCTCAAAAAGGCATTTCCTTGTGCAGAACCGCGTCGTTTGACGTATTATGCGTAAAAATCCCTTAAGAGGTCTGACCTATCGGTGCGTTGAAGAAAAAAAGCATAGGCTCCCTATATAAAATAAAAATTTTTGCGTATATTTCACCCATTTGCCGAGAAGCCCCCCCCCTTGGAGGGATTTGCATAAAATTTTGCATGACGGGTCCCCTCGCCGACATAGGCCTAATCAACCGTGCCAAACTTTATCTCAATCGGCTCAGCGGTTTTGATTCTGTGGGGGTCGAATTTTTGGCTACCCCATAGGAAAGCGAAGTCGACGTTAACACAGGGCTTGAACTACCGTTCAGCCTGTGATACTTTTACTAGTTTTAATGCTTTTAGCTAATAGTTTTATTTCTGTTTGACGGCACGGCAGACGGTAAATTCGAAAGAGTTTTGTTTTGTTGTATTGATGCAATATACTTTGTTTTTCATGCTTTAGCATAGAGTATCTAATTATCCGTTGCGCACTAAACTTGTTCATGGTTGTTAGGCCATCCAAAACGCAGCTTTGATTTACGTTGGCACTGAAAATCATGTGCGGTGAATGTGTTTCAGACAGAACGCGAAAATGCCACCGGAAGCACCATCATGATCGACTACAGTAAGTCACCGCCTAAAAGATCAAACAAATAAAGCCTATATAAGCTTAAAACTCAAGCATTGTTTTCTAATGTGCTTGTCAATGTCATTCTCATTGCGTCTACTTATACAGTACTTGCTTCCGGCGAGAAAAGTGGTCATGTTTTGGGTCTGTCCGTTTGTTCGTTTATCTGTTATCTCTTTTTCTGCTTTAGTGCTAGATGACTCAGAAAGTTATAGCTATAGAGGAACGGATTCTGGCGAAATTTTACGAAGGGATGGAAAATGGCGCTAGAACCAAACACTTCAGATTTTTGTAGTGATACGATTCAAGACGCAAATTTGTGGTTCCTGAATAAAGTTACGGATCTAGGATTCGACAGTTTTTTATGAACTTTTACCTTTTGCAATTACTACATACGTCCGAGAATTTTCGGTGAAGTTTTGAACTCTGGGTTCTTTCTTGTTTAGGCCAGTACATAAATTTCGTGCCCGTTTCCAAGTACCAACTATGATGTTCTTAGGTTTTATTTTAGTCAAAGACAATTCGTCGAACATCTTGGATAAGACTGTTGCCAATATGTGTGTGCATTGTTGCATATAGCCACATACGAGCAGTGTTTGCGTTACTTTGGTGGAAGCACGTCTTCCAGCTGGCAACTATCGACTGATGACTCTACCACTTTTGCCAGGGCGCCGTCTCTCAGTGACGTCACTGGTAGACCAGGGCCACTCAGGGGACCACCCGGTCCGCAAGGACCGCCGGGAATTTCCGGGCCACCGGGGCCGAGAGGCAGACGTGGCTACAGGGTGAGTACGTGAATAAAATCGTTTATGTTTTAAACATGTGTAACTAACTATTTTGATGAGCATCTACTGTTCTGGCAGCTCGCATTTAGCCCGTATTATTGCAAATGTTTGCGAGCAATTTTGCTCGACAAATAAATGCTGTGAACAGATTGCGATTTGATGTTAAGAATGAGATAATGTAGATTTTGTGCTTACTTTGATGCCCATCTTCTGGTCATTATTTCTAAGGTAATACCGTAAAAAGTGGTCTCGCGTCTTTGGCTTGCTATGTGTGTAGCTTTCCCTAAATTTTCTGTCGCGTTATTTATGTGTGTGTGTGTTTTTGTCGTTTTTAAGATCTGTTTGTACGTCTCTCTATAGTCTCTAACGCTGTTGATATGATACGTTTAGGGAGAGATCGGTCCGCCCGGACGTGCAGGAGAGCCTGGTAAATCGGGACCAAGGGGCCCCCAAGGACCTCCTGGCAAAGGTACGATCAAACGATGTACGCTCTGAATTAAAGGTAATGCATAAAGACGCGTACAGAGCGACGTAATACCCCGTTTACACGATCAAGCAAATGTATTCAAAATACACGTGCACGACGTGTGCTCTAATTGCTCGATGTCTGCTTGATCGTGTAAACGGGGTATAACTAAACTCAACTAAACTATCTCAAACTGGCATGATTTACTTTTCGACGAACTGACATCACATCCGTCATGGTTACGGGTCACAGACGATGGGGCGTGGCCTAAAATGGATTCAAGCAGTCATCGTCGACTTGATAGTACGGATGCTCGCACATTGGTCATTGGTTGACGCTTACATGCGCGTAGTCACGTAGTCACCGACGCTGTTCATTCAAGTTTAGTTCAGTTTGGTCGCTCTGTAAGCCCCTTTAGTACTGGAGAAGTTTGGCGTCTGTTTATGAGCAAAGAAGACAGTTAGAGCAGTACTGGAAACGAGCAAAAACGAGCCGTGACAGTAATTCGTATTTCACAAACACACAAGGTTGAAGATGACCACCCTGTTCAATTTGTCACTGTCCCTTATAGCTTTAGTTTAAATGGCCTTTTAATTTCAGCTGGTCTCCGACGAAGGTCGTCGTCAGCTGCGTTCTTCCAACTCAAGGACTTGGGTCGTCAGGCGGACCTACAGCAGCTATGGAGACAGAATTAAGTTTTGCTGCTGCAGGTCCGAGCTTGTGGAACAATCTTTCAGCTTATCTTCTAAGACAAACTGAATTTAGCTTTGAACTGTTTAGCGGCTGCAAAAGACTAGAGTAAGGACAATTTTGTTCAGATTCGACAGAAATCGTGGAGAGTTTTGGCGAACTGTTAAACGACGCCTTGCTTACTTGCTTTCTTACACATTACATTAGGTCCTGCATCTGGGTGAACTGTGCTAATAACGAAAATAAGACATTTCTGCGATTTTTGGCTTGACCTTTGTGTTGTGCGTTCTGTGTAGATGGTATGCGTGGAGAAAAGGGCGACGCTGGACCGCCCGGGCCTCCCGGTGAGAAGGGTGAGAAGGGTGCGACAGGAAGCCGCGGACGACGCGGTCACCGAGGCCCTAGAGGAGCAGACGGCGTGCCTGGGGTAACTAGTCTTATACGTCTATCTACCATTTGTAGTTTTCGTTACTGTTGTCTCTTGTCAGGTTGTGTCTCGTTCGTGACGCCCCGATCGACTGCTGTTTTGCGTGCGCTGTCGTCGTAATAGGCCGTATTACTGATCTTGCCGTCCGTTCGTCTGCCTTTTGTCTGTCTGACGCAAAGAACGCAGAAAAAAACAAATTTGTTGTGAACGCTTTGAAAGGCAGGTGTGTCGATTTTTTGCTCAAAAAGCCAAAGTCAAAGTGAAGGCCATCGGTCGTCAAAAGCTCCTGAAAATGACGCATGTATATCGCGTACATGTTTACGGCTGCACACCATGCATATTGCAGTGGGTAAGTACGCGTGTATAGGCGGACGGCCGCATACATCTCAGCACAAGGCGTGGCGACATATTTGTTTTTTTTTATCTTTACCAAGCCCACATTTGTACAAATATTGTGAACATTGTAAAAAAAACGACAACTTGTCAAACGATTAAGCCCGCGGTGAGGAAAATCTCAACAACTAAATAATTTTTGTCTTTATTTTTTTACGTTGGTCACTGTTGAGCTGGTGAGATGACGCGTCTGCGTTTGACTGGGGCCGACTGCATAGGGCTTATTGCATGACATACGCCTATGTGAAAGAAGAGTCAAGTCGGAAAGTTTTTGGAACTTTTTTGAAAGTTTTAGCACTGAATCATCGTCGAATGTATCGTCGTTGACAAGCGATATTCGGGACGCTTTTTTGGCACTTTTGGGGCAACTTGTTTGATCAAGTCCTATGGTGACACTGTGACTCTGCCACTGTGGTATGCATTGTGCAGTGGGGAACTGGGTATACGGCGATACTACTTCATCGTGCGACATTTAATCGGGCGTATAAATGAATTGACCCCAAACAGTGACAGAACAGGTTGACATTGAAAACGATTATTTCCCGCAAACTAAACAAAATTGCTTAATATACAGATGGCTTGCTGTTTACGTAGTGTTCACATATGTGTGCATAGTAGCACGGGCGTTGGAAGTGTTTGAAAGTTGGGGGAGCAAGGAGTGGCCGGGACCATGGCGAGCGCGTGGAGCGCGAGCCTATAACGGGGGTTTGGCGGCGGAGCCCCCAGCGGGGTCCAGGGGCAGAGCCCCTGGTGGGGGATCAGGGGGGCGAAGCCCCCCTGAAGTTGAAAGTTTTTTTGTTCTTGAACGTCCCACGGAGCGGCAAAACTTATCCCGTTGTCAGTTTTTAGCAAAGTGTTCAATAGGGACATGGTACAGGTTTACTCCCAAAATTTAGTGTCTATGGTTCGAATTGGATGTGCCGT
>Ga0056128_1009775_pt1 | contig 12000 bp, 8 predicted proteins | sample WorMetLIZISLAND2_FD_71113 | JGI IMG/M metagenome (GOLD analysis project Ga0056128, IMG submission 71113) | Marine gutless worms symbiont microbial communities from Max Planck institute for Marine Microbiology, Germany - Olavius geniculatus... ... | reverse complement strand
AGCACCGATTTTAACCATTCTTTCACTGTTACAAGCAGAAATTTATGGCGCGTAAACGTGAAGTTCTTACGCCCACCGCACCTTTATTGTGTGACCACATTACCTAGCAAAACAAACACTGTCAAAGCTACAGTGGTCTCAGAGAACCGGCAACACATAAAGATATCAATTTCGTAGCATATAATAGTTAAGCTTACTTACTTATTCGCAGTAGTGCGTAACAATGGCGTCGGCGTCTTGAAGCTGTTATCAAGAATGGCGGCGGACACATCGAGTACTGCAACTTAGCTTGAGCAGCCGCACATGTGACACAATAAAGGTGCGGTGGGCGGAAGAACTTCACGTTTACGCGGCATAAATTTCTGCTTGTAACAGTGAAAGAATGGTTAAAATGGTGCCTAATTACCGAAGTTATCCCAAAAATAAAACTGGGTATCCGTTTTTTTGGACCACCCTGTATACTGTGCAGTATGTAGTTGTTATTGAGAGACCGTTGCTACTGTTTTCGGTACAGACATCGGTTGCGTACACAGTCACTGAAGAGACAGGCGACATGACTGCCTTTGATGCTGCTGCTGCTGCTTCTGATGATGATGATGACGTCACGCGTGAATATAGACCAGAATGACGTCATTAGTGACGTCATCAGGGAACATGACGTCAACTATTCGTCATTCTCAGCCGCGATAGCTTACGCGCAATGCTACATGCACACTGTTATAAATAAAGTATTAAAAGTATTTTAATTAAGTAAGCTTAGCCTTATTACACGTATTTGCTGTAGTCGAATATTTTGGCGATCGTTCTCGTGGTTGAACATCCGGGGGAGCAGAAACAGCGCACCCACAGATTGTTCGCTTTTTTAGTATGTTTTGATGATTTTTAACGACTTTGACGTTTGTAATGCAGTCTCAGCTCGGCTCCGGTAGGGAGGGTACCATAACAGCTACTTACTGCTACTACTAAGATTTAAATGTGGCGACTAGCACCCCCTTTGCCAGAAGAACGATTATAGGTTAGACCACGTAATTGCTGAAATCTCTCAGCTTTTCGACTTTCATAGCAGTCACAGCGATCTAGTCTGCACGCACTGGAGTCGACTTGTACTAGACATCATACACGAAGTTAGAATCTTTTTATAGGCCTAGTAGCCTGCTTTGTCGCATTTCTATATTGCATGTAGTTGGTAGCTGATATTATGCGGTCGTCGTAAATCCTAATAGGCCGTATTGCAGGTGTTGCCCGTCCGTCCGTCTGTGCTGTACGGGCTCGTAACTAAAAAACAAAGGCATAGAAAAAAAATCACAGTTGGTGATTCGTCATTCGCCAGAGCAGCAGTAATCGTTGTGTCGTCTCAGATTAAGTTCACAGGTGAAGGTCACCGGCATAGATTGATAATTTCTGACTCACTATTTCGAAATTCGTAAAAATTCACGAATTTTACCAAATTCTAAATTTTGTTAAAATTTACTTTTTATTTCTAATAACCACCAAAAAAATGTAAAATTTGTAAAAACGCATGAATTTTTGAAAAATTGTTAAATTTAATTCAAACTTTCAATCTATGATTACGGGACATCAGAAAACGTTCAGAATTTGTTTCATATTTTACGTCAATTTTTATTTGCAGCTGGCGGATCACATGCTAGCTGTTCTGCCAGCTTGGGTGACATTATCAGTGACCAATGCACACTAAACACAGTGCAGTGGGCGCATACGACCCTCGGCAACTAAACGGACGGCCGCATACATGTCGACGCTTGTTTCTTGCTTTGTTTTTGCTTTTATATTTAGCTAAATTGCCGATTGTGATTAGAAACTACACGCTGTCCCCCCCCAAAAAAAAACATCCCCGACATTTTCGACTGTAACTTAAAAACCAATTATCAAATTTTGATAATTTCTGGTAGGAATATTTCTGACACAACTTGCCAACTACCTAAGGAAAGCGAAATATGTGTTGAAATAAACAGAAAACCTGAAAAAAACATCCCCGACATTATCGATCGTAACTTGAATAAAATTAGCAGATTTTAATAATTTTTGGCAGAAATATTTCTGACACAACTGGCTATTAAATAAGTGTTTTAGTTTTCATCTCACTTAACGTCTGCTTTTGCACTACCTGGAGAAAGCAGACCAAGCATCATACGTGTTAAATTAATGAAAAAATGTCAATAAATTCTATCTATCCTAATCTCTGGGCCCCGACAGTCGGTCTATTACAAGGTTTGACTGTCATGCAGCTGTGTGTCTACCAAATGAAGTTTAAGAATGTTTGTGAATTCAAGAAGCGACTGGTACAGCCTGGATTGGTCTGGAGCAGAACATTATCGATACTGCTGTCAATGAATGGAGAAAGCGTCTCCTTGCCTGTGTTCGCATAGTGGGCCAACACGTCAAACAATTTTAGGCCTACGGCAGGCAGTTGAAATATAAACAACTGGATTAAATGTCAGCCAAAGTGTCAGAAATGTAAACAAAATATGTTTTTCCGCGTTATGTTAATTAAGCAATCATATCGCATTGGATAAAAAAGTGATATTTTGCTGGTTGCGTTTTCCCCAGGTAGTGCAAAAACAAATGTTGGGTAAGGATAGGTAGAATGGTCATTTGATAGCACGTTGTATCAGAAATATTCCTACCCAAAATTAGCAAAATCTGATAATTGGCTGTCAAGTTACAGTCGAAAATGTCGGGGATGTTTTTGGGACACAGTGTAGAAACCTGTGGTTAAGCCTGCGCGAGGTCGCTTTATTTGCGCCGTAAATCCGACTGGAGAGATAATTTCAGGGTTTGGAATTCTTCTTCTGGCAACGCCACCCGGCGAATGCAATCGCATTAGCCTACACCATGCAGTGGCGGATCCAGAAGTTTGGAAAAGGAGGGGGCGGAAGAGTAGTGCCCCCTCCTCAGAAAATTTTTGAAAAAATGTTATGCAAAAATAATGCATTTTTGTGCAAAAATTTTACTTGTTGATGCATCCAGTCAATAGGGAGGGGCGGCTGCCTCCCCCTGCCCCCCGAATCCGCCACTGACTATGTGCAGTGTTTATTTTGAGGCGGGTAAACATTAGCCGAGTAAACGGGTGTACGGACCACCAGACAAAAGGCCACCAAGCTGGTTTTTCTATAGAATTCTTTTTCCAAATAAAGTGCACATGTTTTGAAAAATATAACTTAAGTCGCCACACTATGTGCTATCAAATAAATTGACATTTTTTGTTGCTGTACTTAATTTTTTTTATCAACTCATTTCTTTTTATTTTTTGTACTCAGTATAACAAGTCATTCAGTGATGTTAACAAGGACGAGAGCCAAGGACCAGAACCAGGACTTTTTCTCAAGGACCAGGACAAGGACAAGGACTTTTGGCATTTTCTCAATTTAATAGCAAACAGAAAAGTGTCGTTCGTTTGGATACTTGTCATTATAGAATGCAATATGACTAGATATTTCTATTAAATAATATTTCAAAATATCAGTCTTTATAACAGGAAAACTTTTGTCCACATGATGCCGTTTCACATTTAAGGCAATGTCGCCAAAGTGTGAAATAAATGCCGTCATGCGACTAAAACCTGCACAAAACTGATAAAATATGACAATTAAATGCCGTCATATTGTGTGGCCGTCTGCCTTAGACTAGACTGTGCAATGCCAGTCTTAACCTTTAAGCTGAAAATTTTCACGTCGGCTACTTTTGCTCCGAGAAACGTTCAGACCAATGTTGGTTTTCCTGGCCCTTGAGTTAGGAGCAGTTAAGTACGGGACAGAGAGACCAACAAACGGGCAGCCCCGTATTGCAGCATACCAGGACTGGTCTGGCTAGTCCTGGCAGTCCTGGTATGCCGCAATACGGGGCTGCCCGTTTGTTGGTCTCTCTGTCCCGTACTTAACTGCTCCTAACTCAAGGGCCAGGAAAGCCACAATAAATAGGCCTAACATAAAACTATCTGAATGCAGGATATCAAAACGTTTTCGCTATTCTGAGTTGATATAGACGTAATGTAAGTCACTGAATGAAGAAAGTCGACATTAGCCAAACCCACACTCTGTATTGTGATTAGCCATCTAGCAAGCTGATGCGGCGTTTACCCAGAACGAAGACCACCAACCAGCATGCAGCACAGTCAGTCACAGCAGTTAACATCAAAGAGCTGCTGTTCGGGGTGTTCACACCCTGCGGACAGGTGAATAATGTAATCATATAGGAGACAAAGACAAGGCTGTAAATCTGAACACAGCGGAAATGCGGGTTGTCGCAAAACTGCATGTAGTCACTTTAGCAGCCTTTTTTTATTACATGCAGTCAGTCACAGGAACACACCATGTCCATACAATAGGTCTCTGTGATATAGCCAGTAGTTTGCACTTATGAAAAGATTTATGAGATGCAAATTTTGCTTAAAAACAAATTTCACGGACTTTGTCAAGGACTTAACCTTATGGACCAGGACAAGGACAAGGACTTCAATTTGGTCCTTAAGGAGTCTTGAGGACAAGGACCAGGACAAGGTTTAACATCACTGAAGTCACCAAAAGACGCTGCTGTATCGTTGTGGGCTTAACGTCGCATGCGAAAAGCTCAGATACAGCATGAGGCAAGGTTCTTGCATAAAAGTCATGGAAATTGGATTTAATCGATTGGCGAATTAACTTACACGTAGTGAAAAACCAGTTTCGTGGCCTTTTGTCCGGAATTCGCGTCATTGGTTTTAGTGAACATCACGTTTTCTTCGTCAAACTCAGAGGAATTGTACACTGTATCCAAAAAAACATCCCCAACATTGTCGATTGTAACTTGAGAAAAAGTTAGCAGACTAATAATTTGCGGTACGAATATTTTTGACACAACTTGCCATACCTGTTAAGGCATATGAGTTCGGGCCACGTGACTTTGCTGAGACGGGAATTTCAACGCTTTAAATTTTTCTCCAAATCGGACTTATGGCTCCGGGCGGACTCATGTTGGGCTTTGTTCCAAATTTTTAGTTTATTTATTGTTTTTTTCTTTTCAACGCGACATTTCTGGGATGCCTCGGCCGATCGGCGCGAAATTTTGCACGTGGTCAGACCTGGGCCGAATTTTATAATGATGTTTCAAAATTTCGGGGGACCCTCGCCAAAAAATTTCAGAGGTCAAAAACATGCAAAATTTGACCCGATTTCGGACGACTTCGAGCTTTGACGGCAAATATCTCCGGAACGCATAGATATTCAAAATTGGACAAGTACGTGATCTACCGCGATCAGGTGCCAGAATTCCATTATCACTGTAAATGTTCGAGGTGTCCACTGTCCACCGCTAGCTCTAACACAAGCCTTCGGTTACTTTGAGAAATCTTTTACAGCTTTGTCGATCGGTTCCTGTGACAGGTTGCTCCAGATAACCTTAAGCGCTTTCTTGAGTTCGGCGATTGTTGTTGGCTTTGTTTTAAGCTTGCGGTAAAAGAGCGATAATTTAGTGATAATTTATAAACAAAATAAATTACTGTTTATCAAAGCATCACTGCAGCGTCATCGGCAGTAACTTCGTAACCGGTTTTTAAAAATTAATTAGTATTTTTAGGTTGGACATTTTAATGTCTAAAAAATTAATAGGCGGTCATGTTAAAAGTATAATTTTGTCGTTCTTCAACAAAATCACATTTTGCTTGGCAATTAGATGTAGCATATTTCATGTAATAAATCTGTAAAATTCTAAATTAAAATTCCAAACGGTTGCTAAGAATACAGCAAAAAACTTTAAGAGACTACGTTTTGCCGCATCAGGTAGGCGCTATGTAATAACACTTTTGTGAAAAAGTAATTTCCCATTTCACAAATCTGTCAAATTACTATCAGTCTATTATTATTTTGTCTGCAATAATTGTCCTGATTTGAGTAGGCCTATCGCTAATGCTTCGTTTAGTTATTGGCGCCGAAAAAGATATAGTCACAGTTCATCAGGTGCTATGCTTTCTTCAAGGGCCGTCATGGGCCACGTTGAGCTGTATCGTGAGTTTTAAAGTTGGGAGGTAAGGGGGCAAAAAGTTACGGTTTTCGACTAACAGCTGCATTGCTTTCGGCAAAAGAAACATGGGTAAATACAATTTTAATAGTTTTCCCCAAAATGGGGAACGTCCGACTCCGTTTTTGGAAAAACAATTTCCGACATGCTGAAATTTAGCCCGCCTTCCCCCCAGTGATCGCGACGGCGAAAATGGGCGTAGACTGACCGCTGAACTTTTGTTACGTTAGCGCCAACTATGTCTGGAGCAAGTTTCATGCACAGCTACATATTGGAATATTTCATGATCATCGTTATTTCGTCGGAATCGTCTGACAACCGGCAGAGTCCGATTGTAGCTATAAGTAGTACCACGTGTTCATGAGCTGAGGCGGTGAGAAACACGATGACGTCACGGTGACGTCATCAACGACCGACCCCTTGTCCACGCTCATGCTCACAGTGCTGGCCTCACCGGGAGCCATAGAGTTGGCCACGCAAACATTGTTGTTGGCATACACGCCCACAAGTGTGCTGGCGGCCACGTTGTTGGCCACGCCTTCAATCTTGGTCACATCGATAGTAGTGTTGGCCAAGCCCACGGAACAAACAGGGGTGTTTGCAACGCGTACACAATTGGCCAAGCCCACGGCAGGTTTGTTGTCTACGTAAACAGTGTTGTTGGCCACGCCCATAACCGTGCTGGCCACAGCCGTGTTGGCCACGCACTTGCCCACAAAGTCGGCTACGGGAACATTGTTGTTGGCCACATCGTGCACATAAACGGGTGCATGTTGACGGAAACTGTCGTAGTAGTCAAAGTTGTCGTAGTACGACCTTCCCGGGGCGACCACATCGTAGTAGTTGTTGCTGCCCCATGTCCATGACGTCATTTCCGGCGGCATCGGAAGTTGTAGTGAACGCTCCTACAGTCGAACGACACGATGACGGAGATAATCTTATACATCATAGTATAATACGTAGATGCGATTTGAGTATTTGTCCGTTAATTCACCCGCACCCGAATTAACCGCTAGAGTTAAGGTTAGGGTTGGCGTTAACAATAATAATTTGGGTGCGAGTGAATTAACGGACAAGTACCGCGATTTGTCTAAATCATGTCACGTGACGTTTACTAAAACGCACTTGTGCCAGGATCGACGGGCCTACAAAACTCACTGGTGCCCTCGAAAGTACACTGTACATGCAGTCGAATTAAATATCTAAAAACATTTGGGACCACTCAACTGACAAATATACCGTTTTTCACGTTATATATTTTCTTATCAACATGTAGAATAATTCTGATGAAATAGACAGAGATTCCTAATTAATTTAAAAGAAGCTCATCTGTAGCTAGGGGAAGCCGACCGTACCTGTCTGCGCCCGAAGGTCAGGAAATGTAAACGAAGTTTTTTACTTACATGGCTTGCGATATAACGTAAACTTCTGCAAACGTTTCTGAATACTTAACATGCAAATTTCGAGGCCAAGACTTATTTTGGAAGAACAGGTGTCCATGGGGGTCGGCAATGGTAGGCCTACCGTTAGATAGCGCGTCGATAAATTCCTATAAACTGTCAATAGTAACCATGCCACTGAATGACGCTGTTTGCCGCAAATCGCAATGCACGTTATCCGGCGGTAGCCCCATTTGGAGGAATGGGAAGGTTGGACGGGGTCCAAATTGGTACCGCGGGGTAGTAGTTAAACAACCTTATTTGTTTCTTCAGACAGACGTCTGAAGAGGTACCGTTTAGACACAATACATACGTCATACAAAACCACAAATTTGAGCAAACGCTTACGAGACGCGCGAGAGACTATAGCCTTGGTCTATCTCCAACCATTTCGTCGCGATTCTCTTTTTTTGAAGCTGAAAATCGCAAAAAAATCATTAAAAACCCCTATTTTGAGGTTTAAAATCATTCATCGTCAACGATGTTGACACCACTAAAAACACGTCACCAGTGCTTGTTATGATAAGCAGCATGTCTGTGCCCGTCTGCAGCTGTTTTCACGTTAAACAAGATACGAAAAATAACTACTTTTTAGAGGGTACCTCTTTTTGACACCTGCGTAACGTAGGGGTCGAGACTTAGATAGCTAAAATATAAATTCAATGGCTAAAATTTCATGCGCAGGTTGCGTTGGTCTATCTTCACCCATTTCGGCGCAATTCACTTTTGAAATGTGTGTCGCAGTTCAAAATCGCAAAAAAAATTACTAAAACCCCCTATTTTGGGGGTTCAAGGTCATTCTTCTAAGAAGCTCGTCGTTGGTGCTTTTTATGATAAGCAGCATGGATGTGCCTATCTGCAACCATTTCCACGCTAGACGAGCCAATAGCGCTAAAATAACGTCTTTTTAAATGGTGCTCCTCTTTCGCTTCCTCTTTCGTGGAGACTTTCTTTACCCGAAGGCCTGAAATTGTGTCGCGAAATACTAGAGACTCGGGTGGAAACCCGAAGTCTCTATCTCACCTGGGCTTCAATCGGTACCGGGTCGTGACGGACAGGCGGACGGACAGTTAGCCTACCGTATATGCAGCTAATACGCGCTATAGCTATGCTAGCTCTCGCGCGCAAAAACATACATATGACACGGACACGTACAACATCATGCGATAAGATAAGTGAGACCTTTAGTAGGGTCGGCTAAAATATTAATGAAGAGTTGCTGCCATATTTAAATCACACTCAGCTTGTACTGATAATTGTTTTCACAATTTTTGGCTGCAGTCGTCTCGAGTACTCGCTTATCCATTCTAGCAGTGCGGTATCTATACGGTACATAAACACTCTTCCAACCATGAGATTCACACGGATATTTTTTTCTGTTTTAGGGAAGACAAACAGGGAGCTTACCAAATTCTCGGGTTGTTGTAATTGCTGCTGCTGCTGTTGTTGCTGTCGTTGTTGTTTGTCGCGGTTGAGGTTGTTGTTACGACGCGCTCGGCGTGGTTGGTACTTGTAGTTGGGATGATCGCGTTTGTGCTGTTGTCGCAAACGTTCCGCTTCGTCAACGAATGGCTGCTTCTCGCCGGCACTTAACAACCTACAGTCACACAACAGCATTCCAAACGAAAATACTGTCAGCACCGCCAAGTACTTGCAGCAGGTGATTTAGTTTAGCGATGGGTTTCCCATAAAGCGCTGCACACAAACTTTAACCTTTAATTACCGTCGCCAATGTCTAATAACAAGGTTAGGATATGATTGTCGGCGTGTATTCATTTATAAGTTGTTTTGACAGCAGGATTACACATAAAGTTTCGACCGAATTTGGCTGACATTTTCAATGAAAGTTATACTTGATCCAGCCCAAAGTGTGTCATTACGAGATAGATCAAAAATTTTGTCAGCAGGATTACACAAAAGTTGCAGGCAGATTTGGTTGAAATTTTAAGGACGGGACTTGGTTAAACTTCTAGCTGATTCAATTTTAGTGGCAAACGGTGCTGCTACCTGCCGCATACAATAAAAATCGTTGTATTAAGTTTTTTTTGTATTTGCCAAATGAAAGCACTGTTCTTTTCCATTGCCAGATACGGAAAAGGTGCGCCGATTATGCTGCTGCCAGCTAGCGAACATGGCAGAAAAAAATTGACATAGCACTGCATTGGTGGAGGTTTGCGCTGTCCGACTGCTGTTCTAGTAGGCCCTATTGCTGTTGTTTTTTTTGTTTTCGATATTCTCGACAGCAAAAGTCTTCAATGGTTGAAATCACCGAGTTTCTCTGTCGTCATTGGAAAGGCTGCTGATGCTCTGGCCCAGTTTACTGATGAGGAAGAATATATAAATATATGTTATCGTTTCCAAACCAGCACTTTAAATTAGCCTACGCACAGACACGCAGATAAAATATACACAATACAATAAGATATGCAGTTGGATTGGCTATTTTTGCCTACCGGTATGTAGTGAATAAATACGAATATAACAGCGACATGTGACTGACTGTACGAATTAACGAACCTCCACAGGCTGCCGAGTGTCCGGCTAAGCTGGGCGTTGTGTAGTTGCGGATGCTGGTGTGACAGGTTGCGTCTTGCTGCCTGCGCCCACACCTGCAGTAGGTTTTTTTCACGGAAAAACTGAGATTTTGCAACAACAACGAAAACAAATACAATATTGGTTCAACCTACGTTAGGAACGTCAGCAGTTATCTTTCAGACTGTGAACAATTTCGACTTCCTTGACATTTTTGTGTTTCTAATTGTAGGCTAATCCTAGACCTACTTTTGTACGATTCTGTAATAGCCATAAATATTTGACACGATTTATGTTAAATCGGGAATTGTGCACCGTGCATTAATCTAGGCTAGTGTTTAAAGAAAAATATGCATGATAAGAACAATGCTCAACATCTTTTTTAATATTATAAAGCTAATAAAAGCAATGACTAACGAGAATCGGTAAACACTAAACAGCACTACAAAGACAGACACAGTGCCGTCGAGACAGGGGAGCGGCGGGCGCAATTTTGGGCTGTCGGAAAATTTTCGCCCCAAATGTACAACATGGGGCTGAAAATACCAATTTCAGAAAACTTGAGAGCGCAATTAAAATTTTCAACATTCGTAATCTCCTCTGTCAGAAATTTGCAGTATATATGTCGGAAAATTGTAACTTACTGCCGCGCTTACGTTTTGAACCCGCAACGCGTTTGTACAGACAGCTTGTTTTCACCAAACGCATTTTAGTTGCAAATGGCTTTAAGGTTTGAGTGTCTGAGAAATCAATGTGTAAATAATTTAATGAAGTGATTAATAAAGTACCACAGAAAATATGTTACCTTGCCAAAACGGATTACGTTGGTAAAAAAAATCCAAAATCCATGCAAATCACAAAATTTTGGATCTAGTGGAAAACCCCAGACATGGCAACAACTTGAACACCTGTCGTTACCATGAAAGCGTTCATTGGTCGCTTGACGCGCTGTTGCCTTGACAACGCTGCCAGCGTCGCCTGCTGCTGATGTTTATGCGCCAAATCCGCCCAATCGTAGCCGTCCAGAGCCTCATTCACTGCCGCCTGGTACAAATAATCGACACAACAGCTGCTGAATCTTCTGATCACCGTAAAATTAATGCATTTCAAAAGTCAGAACAAATAGGAGCCTAGTTATGTTTTGGCAGCACACTCTAACCGTATCCGAGCTTTGTTTATAATGCTGCAGCAGTGCAGCCCAAGATTATATCAACAAAATTAAATGATACAAGCTCTGTTTAAATACTAAATACTGTACTACACTACTACTTAAAGAGAAAAATCTAACCCAGCATTACATCCCCGTGTTCATCAGTTTCTGTTCTCCAATGATTGTAGGTTATTATGTGTTCCTTTGTTAACAATTCTTTTTAAATTTCTGTTGTTTGGATGCTTTTGCAATTACGTTTGTTTTATACAATAAAAGATTTACTTATTTACATACATATTTATTTATTTATTTACTTACTTACTTACTTACTTACTAAACCTAGTAGTAGAGGTTGACCGAAAGCGTAAAATTTTACTTTTGGTCAAAACCTAAGCCGAAACTGGTCTATTCAGGGTGAAGTCAAGTTACGCTGAGACTTCAGTCTAAAACTTAACTAAAGTGTTAGACCCACAACATTTGCTAATACAAAAATTCGGTCTTGGCTTTGGTTTTAGATCAAACTTTGATCTTAGACACCAAAGTCTCAGCAAAATAACTCCACGTCACTTCAACCAATGTCTCGGATGTATTAACCGCACAGCCTGAACAGAGAGAAAATTAGACTGAGTCAATTGTAGGTCTGAGTCTTAGTGCATGTATGTGTGTATGTATGTATTGTAATTTGCCTTGAAATATACAAGTACAAATACACAGATAACATAAAACGTAAAACATATGCCTATATAAGACAAAATATTATTTATAATGGCATATGTTTTACGTTTTATGTTATCTGTGTATTTGTACTTGTATATTTCAAGGCAAATTACAATACATACATACACACATACATGCACTAAGACTCAG
>Ga0056128_1009774_pt1 | contig 12000 bp, 4 predicted proteins | sample WorMetLIZISLAND2_FD_71113 | JGI IMG/M metagenome (GOLD analysis project Ga0056128, IMG submission 71113) | Marine gutless worms symbiont microbial communities from Max Planck institute for Marine Microbiology, Germany - Olavius geniculatus... ... | reverse complement strand
AGTTGCGCTGGTGAAAGACGTCCAGCTGCTGACATATTCTAGCTGTACTCTTCCAAGTCTCGCTGGCGTATATGGCTGTAGAGAAAATGAAAGAGGTGTAGAGGTCTAGTTTAATCTTGAACCATATCAGAGGTGTAATATTTGAATTTTTCCTTACAAGCTGAAGAACTTCTACGAATCAAAACCAAATATAAATAAGTGCGTATTATAGGCCTAGCAAGTGGCGCACAAAAATGGAACATGCATGCTTTACGTAAATTAAGCAATAGCACATTTTTTGAACGATTAGCCTTGATCATCACAGTGATCACACTAAACAATGTGTTCAACTGACCACACTTTTTATGCGCAAAAGTTCTGAGGTGAAAACCACTAGTAATAAATAAGAGTTAGCCGCTATATAGGCCTATGGTTAGGCCTAAATATGTCTGACTCTTATGGGCGTACGATTATGCGGATGGTCGCATAACAATGTCGGCAATCGCCTCTAATATCTTCACTTGTTTTTTAAATTTAAAAATGCACCGAAATGAGTTTCTTGTGTAGAACTCCCATTGCGAAAACCTGCGATATAACGCTAATGGTCACAACGCTTGACAGTGAATGTGGATCGGTGGATCATGCCATCACCATATCCTTAAGGACCTTCATCACTCCATCAGTATAATAACTTCGAGAAATGTCAAATCTGCAGCATCAAGCGACTGTTTCTCGCTCGGGTGATAAATTGTGATGAATGAAGTTGTCGTTTCCACTGCGATATGGTTGTAGGATAAAGATATATGAATTGCAGCGTAGCACACAAACCGTAAAAATAGCTCAGTATAAGTGCTATCGCATCTGATACAACACGGTCGTCTTAATGTAGCCAGTATAGGGTACCAATCGTTCAGTATCATCACTGCAGCAAATGTGACATCAGTCGCGACCAATTACTCGTACAAAACTACTATATCTTTCACTCTCCTCGAGGGGAATAATGTTCTATTCAGCGCAGTTAACTATCTGCAATCAGCGAACGGAATGTCATGGTCGGCAGTGTGGTTCGTGCTGTAATGTTTTCAGCCCAAGTTCTTGAGCAGATGCCACTGTACGACGGCCTGTCGTGGTTTAGCGAACATCTCGTTCCAATGCTTCATCTCTATCGGTCCGCTCTTGGCACCGAGCACCAGCTGTCCTATGGACTCGTTGCGGCCCATGCGGTCGTAGTCCATGACACTGACGACCAGCGACGTCTGGCGAATCCGGTCGTACGTCACGACGAACGCAAACGTCTCGTTGTACTCCGGGTTCAGCGTTTTCTCTTTGATTATCGTCTTCTTCTTTTCGACCTTCTTGCCGTCAGTCATCAGCCAGATCTTCACATACGGATCTGCAACACGCATGCGCTCAGAGCGACGTAACCGAAATGAACTGACACGGTGTAGTTTTTGACGAACTGACCAATGGGCAAGCAAAGCGAGCCTATTGGTCATTGGTTGATGCGTGCGAAAGCGCAGTCACGTAGACCGTGCACCGACGCCGTTGGACGATGTTTACTGTAATGCCCGTTGGTCAGTTCGACAAAAACTAAACCATGTCAGTTCAGTTCAGTTCAGTTACGTCACTCTGTACGCGCTTTAATGCGCCCTTGCTATACTAGTGTTGCCTCTATCGACTATTTCACTACAGTTGACTAGTCGTCGACCATTTGGTCGACTAGTCGACGTAATTATTGCGATGGAGGACAAAATTAGGCCTACTGTTACGAACGGACACCGTCCGCCGCTTAGAAAGTGCACAGTTACTGTAGTGTGTATCGAGTGATAATATGAGTTTCTTTGTACACGTATATTACAGTTATATACACAGTAACGTCATGACATCGTAAGCACTCCCAGCCTCCCATACGGCGCCTGTACGGTCGCAGTAGCAAAGAACCCCGAAATATCTGGTCGCCGTTCCTCGTAGACGCCAGCTGCCAATCATCCCGCTACGCCGCCGCCCCTTTCCCGCTATAGGCTCATGTCGGACGACGCCGTAGCGCCCCCACTAGGTTATGTAACCCCAATCCCTAACACCTACTAACCGAAGTTCGCCGCCAGCCTGAAAAAAATACCATCTTTTGCAATTATTTTGAACATCTAGTCATCTTCTTACACCAATGTTATGTTGTTTCCACTTTTAACTTTTAAGATAAGCAACTTCTTTATGGGCCTACGGCACAAACAATATAGAAATGATGAAAGCAAATTCAATTCTATATTAACATGTCCAATTGGTGTTAAATATCTGTTTTAAAGTTGAAATATCATGTAATCGTTCACGTTGTAGACAGTAAGCTTAGCGCTGCTACTATAAACTATTTTACTGTTCGATAAGCTATTTTTCCAATTTCGATTAATTGACTCTTAGTCGACTAATGTATTCATCATCATCATCATCACAATCATTTATAGTGCGCCGTTTAGAGTAAAAATAAAGGACAGCGGTGCACTACGATGTCTCTTTATGCATACACAAAACTAAGAATTAAAAACAAGGTTAAATAGTATGTTTTCAGCTTCATTGTGTAAGCTAAACTGTAGATTGTGAAAGCATCATTTTGGCGAATGCAGAAATTACATGAGTACGTAAGTTTAACTGCTAAACTACAAGATCTTAATGTTGTACACGCTTTTAACAGTTGCTGAAGAATAAAAGAGTTACAGCTAAAATCACAACCACCACCTAAGCCACTTATTTTCATGCCATTTCTTTGTTTTTGATTTTTTTTCTCAGCAAGTTGCGTGATTTTTATACGTTTTACGTTATAACTGTAGCCTACTTGTATATTGAGTTCTATTTTAGTTTATCTTACTCCATTTCCATATAAAACATTTTATTTTTTTCTAGTTTTGTGCTAGATATTGAACTGGCAACTTGACTGTCGCTTTTCCAGTGCAACGTCTAATCGTATCGTATCGTATCGCATCTTAAATGTTCGTCTTCGCATGTTACCGGAAAGTCCGTTGATGTCTTTGGCCTTCAGGTCGCGAGCTTTCATGATAACGATCGTGATTGTCTCGGACGCAGGCTGGTAGCACAACGACAGCTGAAGCACGCCAAGTTTACCCTATATACACGCACGCAGAATATCAGCATATCCAGCAATCAACAAGTAAATAAGTACATGTAAGTAATAAGAGATGCATCAAGTACTATAGGGCTTAAAACCTGTGCTTCTGGGCAACGCTAAGAAAGTGAAGCTGGGGGAGCAATGGGGGAGGCAAGGGCGAAGGCACAGAGGGTAATAATTTTTTGGTGTGTGGCCCCTTATTCAGTTATTGTGTGCATCGAAAAGATGCAGCGAGGTCCTGCAAGGGCAGAGCCCATGGTGAGGGGGTTAGGAAGGCAAAAACCCCCTGAAGCTAAAACACTTTTAACTCTTGGACGTGCAATGGAAACCGCAAATTTGCCTGCTTTTTAATATTCGGAAACGCAAAAAAATCACAAATGTAGGCCTTTGTGTTTTCTTGCAAAAATGACGTTTAGTCATTTACACCTTGGCGTGATAAAGTGCCATCACCATCAACATTTTTTTCTGGGGGCAGCTGGGGAGCAAGGGGGAGAGCACGGGGGGCAGCTGCCCGGGAGCCTGCCCCTTCGTGCTGACCCCTCCCCTCCTCTGGCACCGCCCAGGGAAATCTACCGACGTCAACCCAACCTATGAAACGCGCCGTCATCCGACATTACCTCTGCACCGTCCTCCGTCACTGTTGTCGGTCTTCAGGCAGCCGCGTCTCAACACTTTTCTGTTTCATTGTTTATAGCCCGACCTACTCGTCTGACAGTTTACTGACGTCGTCCCAGAAATAATGGTCACTGTTTAGGCCACGCTAAAACTTCTCACGATGACCACGACGAACGACTACGATGATAAGGACGATGGCGAAATCGAGCGAAAATGTTGTAATTTAACAGCATTTATAGGTAAAGATAAAATCTCCCGTAAACTCCAGCGCTCTTTTACAGCTCTGTAGGCTAATAGGGTGTTTACACGATCCAGCAAACGTCCAGCATTACATTTGTTGGAAGTTTGCTGGACGTTTGCTGGATCGTGTAAACACCCCATGACTGCGGGGTCGGTTCTCATGCCCGTGTCAAGGCCCTAAGCTGGACACCAGCAGTAGGCAGACCTCTCACATATGTTCCCAGCAGTGAGGCCGATACCAAATAATACTGCAAGCTTAGTGACAGAGACACACGTGTGTGAAGTTCTGAATAACTTGCCCAGGGTTGTTACTTGGCAGTGCAACGGCCGGGAGTCGAACCAGCGACCTCGCGATCACTAGTCCGACACGCTACTACTACACCACCAAGCACAACTTGATAGCATAACGTAACGTAACTGGCAAACAGTTTGAAGTGAGTGTACATTACAAACCGCGGCGCCTTTACACGGCATTAGAGTTTTCCAGAGCGTCAGTCCGGCGCCAAGGTCGAGTTCACTGAGCGGTAAACAGACTTCACCGATCGGATCGTCGCGACTAAATCTGTCATAGTCGAGGACCAGTAAATACAGCGTCTTTGACACCACCTTGTTGTACGGGAAACCTGCATCATACATTTAAGTTAAATATCGCGCAACGGCCAGTTATATCTGTTTAATTGTTCTGACGTCTCATACGTGACATCAATCAATCAACAGATCACTCAATCAAAACGTTTTACATCGCCATAATTATGTCCCGAATGAATCAGTATCTTTATACAGCTAATTAGCTTATGCCTGGTTGGTTTTCACGCAACGCAACGCAGACAACGCAAAGCACCCGAGTACTTCTTTACGTGACTGACGCGATGTTTTACGCAAACAACGCTGAAAGGTGAGCAGCGAACGCAATAAACGCAAGAATGTAACCTTACGACTAAGGGCACAACAGCCAAAACGCAAAGATAAAAATGCTTACTACTTTCCTGCGCTGCGTTGGTCCATTGGATGAAAACTAGGTTATAATATCTATAGTATAAATGCAATAAACTTTAAAAAAATACTTACAACGTTTAAAACGCGAAAAAGTTTTTTAAACGTTGAACAAAATAACTGTTTGCGTTTTTGCGTAACCTATTGACTAAATAGACTGTTTCAAGATGCAGCTTCTTTCATATTAACCATTTCCTCCATTATTTTAAATTAGTAAATATCTTTACAAACAGCATTACTATTATTCTGGATATGTATTTTAAATCTTAATCACCTTCGTTCTACGCTGGCTGTTCTGCGTTTATTAAAAATATATAAAAACGTTTCTAAACCATGCGTTTATTATGCCAATGGGCTATAATGTGTAGGCGTTATAATCGGTGCTGATCTACCTTCAAAGGCGAAGATTTCGTTCCAGCGCGGGTTGAGATTTTTCCTCTTGACGTTGGTCGTGAGCGTGTGTCGTTTGTCTGGAAGCAGTGAGATTTTAACGTAAGGATCCGATGTGCCGCTCAGGTCCTTGGCAGCCAGTCGCTCGGCTCGAATGATTTTCACCGTCAGAGTCTAAGAATAATTATAATAAACAATAATAAATTAATAGGCGACATGTAATGCACCAATATTTACAAAAAGTCTAGTAGCGCAGACAAGATTTAGCGTAGACCCTGTATACATGAGTACCATAATAATGCAAAGACGCAAATTTACAATAAAAACAGCTAAAATGATAAAAACAACTAATCGAAAAACGCTAATTTAGTTCTACATCTTGACTCAAAACTAGCCACTTTTATTTTTTAAATAGCTTCGTAAAACGTTGGCTGATTTTTTGCCGACCGTACTTAAGTAACGGTCGAGCTATTGTCGTGGTTGTCGTCCGTCGTCCGTCTGTCTGTAACAGATGTACTGTGGCTAACGGACAGGGCGCAAAGGAAAACTTTTACAAGAATAATTAGCCATGGGTGTTAAACTCAGGTATGCAAAATTTCAGCCGTCTATTCCAAGGGGAACATTTTCCAATTGGGGATTAAATAAAAAGGGGGAGTAAAAATGTGCGTTTTTCAACGGAAAACTAACTATATCTCAAAAACGGTGAGAGACAGGGCCATAATTACCATTAATTACTAATAGAAAGTCGCATACGCTCTGTCAGATTAGATAAAAAATGATTGACCTTGGTTGACTGACAACCAGTACGGTCGGCTATCCTAGCGACAGCTGGGCTTTTTGTAATAATTTTTGGCACGCGACATTGTTAGAGAACATAACATAAATGACTAAAGTTTTGCCTACTTTACCTCAATACTGTTGCTGCACTACCTTGTGAAATTTACAAGTCGTAATTTGGCCGTTTATTACAATGAATTTATATGAAGTACTGCATGCGTCTGCTTAGAAAATTATTGCGAGACCACAAAAACATTGAAAATCTGCTACCTTTTCAACACTAAATGTATCCACTTTAAGATTATGTTGCCAGACGTGCGTGCAGCGTGCGGTCGCTTACTGCCTAGAACTTTTTTCGATATGTCATATTTGTCAATGTTTAAAGCATGCAGTCAAGTACGCTGCGCATCGTTTTTTGTGCGGAAATTCTGTACGAAACCTTTTCGAACTGTAATTTTTCTAGCTGCCTTAAACTCTCAACCAACTGTTTGCTATCTGCAACAAACATCCATCTTAAAACAGTAACTGAGCCGACGGCATGCGCCACCAGTATGAATTCATTGTTGTAAACGGCCAAACACTGAATTTCACAAGTTAGTGTAGCGACAGTATTAAGCTGAAACGGGCAGAGAACAGAACTGCAGCCATTTACGCACAGTTTCTTCGCGATGTCGCATGCTACGAATTATTAAAATCGGCCAATGTTTCAAGGAGTTATTTGAAAAAAAGTGGCTTGGTTTTTGAGACACGGTGCAGTGCGAAACATGGATGGTAAAAACATTAATTTGCAAATAAAAAACACCAAAACATGTTTTTCACTTTTATAAAAAAACATGTAAAAACATACATAAAAAACATTGAATCGCATTTAGCACAATAACACGTTAAAAACAAAAACCTACCATTTGTGAAGACTGAAGACCGGAGTGTACTGAATGTTATTATGTAACCGTGATTATGGTACAGATCAAAAACAGGACTAAACGCAATTTGCCCATGAGAAATGCATTATATTTGTATTTTGTATCTTTATTTTTAATAAGAACAAAAACGCGACATTAAAAATAAAACAAAAACATTAAAAACATTAAAAACATTAAAACTATATAAAAAAATAAAAATAAACATTAAACGTTTTTTAAAACATAAAAAACATGTTCTTTAAACTTTTATTTAAAAAACATAAAAAAATATTTTTATCATCTATGGTGCGAAATTTCACGTAAGTAAACCTATTAGATCGGCCGGCCATTTGACGAGTTTGTTGATCGAACCTGAGTGTCGAAGTCGTACGAGACGCTGAAGTTGATGCGGCCCAGCTGTTCCTTGGCCGTTCTACCGGTGGGTACGGGGTCATCCTGATCATTGGGCGCTGTCTCGGCGTCGCCCGGGTCCCTCAGTGACGAGGCCGCTAGTCGGTCGTCGAGGTCGAGACTGCCCGTCAGTCGACTGTGACTGGCCAGCTCGGCCAGCGTCTGACGAAACTGTGACGACGTCGGTACCGCTGCCGAGGATGATGATAGCATGTGATGGTTGCTACCACTGCCGCCACCGCCCTAGAACAGACAGCACCGGACTGACGACAAAACAGACAATATTTCGGCTACCGGTACTAGAATAGTAGAATAACTATGTTTTAATGTGCAGCTTCTTAGCTTAGTCTGTCTGTGGTCGTCATCGTCTGTAACGGATGTATTGTAGCTATACGGTGCGAGATAGAGCCATGGTTGCTATTGATCACTAAAAGGAAATCCCATACGCCCTTGCAGATGAGATGAAAATCATCGACCTTGGATGACCTTGAAGGTCAGTACTGCAACAGGAACAGCATAGGCTGTAGCGCGTCTTCTCTATCGACAGCTAGGCTTTCTTGTTTTAATGCTATCGTGTGTTATGTTGCCTTGTCTGTGTTGTATGGGTCTTGTGCCTGATTCAAAATCCAAATAAATGATTGATATAGGAGGGACAGATAAATCAGGGAAGCGATACACATCAGGAATGAACAAGATAAGTCGATGAACCGAGACGACGGGTCCTACGTTTCTACTTCCATGCCACGGCCCACACTACTACCACAACAACTCCAGCATCTTGCATTTTGTTATTTGTTTAATATAACGGCAAACCTGTATGTGGGACAGCGAATTTAGTCTACATACCAAATTTCATGCAGATAGGTGAAAAGCAGTTATAAGTGATAAACGACATTTAAAAAGGTGACCACCACCATCTTGAATTTACTACTTTTCTCGACTCTGGTCACATGATTTATTTCCAGTAGCAACTAACCACATTCACGCAAAATTTTATGAACCTTCTTCAGTCGGCAGCTGATTTGTTATGCTTTGTGTTAAAATACAAAATGGTGGCCGTCGCCATGTTAAATTTCATTTTTGTTCGATTTTATGGTACAACTACACGTAGAACGTCAAACTTAGCTCGCATATGAAATTTCGGCAAGTACGTGCAATAGCAACTGAATTATAAATTATATCAAAATATGTGATATGTACATATCGTGATATGTACATATCAAAAATTCGAATTCATGATATCACGAATTCATTTCATGATATCATAAATTCAATTCATGATATCACGAATTAAATTCATGATATGTACATATCATGAATTCTGGATTAAATAGTAAAACGGCGTTCCAAACGTTCGGGCCACGTGAGTTTGCTACGAACGTAATTTCAACCCCTTAACTGTCGTCCAATTGGACTTACGGCGCCGGGCGGCCTCACGTTGGGCTCTGCCCCATATTTCTAGTTTTTGATTTTGCATTACGATTCTATCAACCGGATCGGCTGGCTAACGCATATGCCAACAACAGTTGCCGCGTTCGTTATGACGCAACATTCCAGTGGGATGAATTTTAACGTAGAAAGCCAGCAGCACAGCAGCAGATATCAGATGTGTCGTTTTTCACCGTTAAGTTACTTCTAACTACTCGAGTCGGAACTCAAACCCAAGGCCCGAACTCTAGCTGCTGGTAATCCGACGTCACTTAAATCGCTGGATTTTACACTAAGAATGTGCATACCGTTGTCCACCTGCGGCATAGTTTTGCACAGTCAGAGTCAACATAGATCGATGCTTTGTCACCGTCTTATCGGTTGCTAGTAGGTGTAAACATGCTGGCGAAAATACGAAACCTGCAACGTCCGAATATTGCCACCACAAAGTGTCCGTCCATCCGCATTGTGGTTAGTAATTAAACGAGCAAATGGCTTAAAGTCTAAAAGACATGCCCACATTTCGGCCGAAATAAAAGTAGGCCTAATTAAGTTAATTAAGTAAGAAAACTAAAATATATCTGAAACAATGCAATATGAGACCAACGTCACTGCTGCTCAGAAATAGGAAGTTGCATATGTGTCAATGACCTTGGATGACCTTGAATGGCTATCATACAATCACGTCATTGCACAAAACATAAATCTTTAAGAGGCTACCAGAAAAAATGGCCTACAGCTAAATTGTAACGACAGATCTACTTCGTCAGCGGCAAAAACGTATCGCATAGATGCTTTTCGATCACAAATCGCACAAAGATGATTGCGCCGTACGCGCCGTGGTTTAGTAGCGACAGCACGCCTTCTTGTCTTACAATGTGTGCGTGCAGTCGTCTTTAAATCGTCCCGCACACCGCAGTCGTAACTAATCTCTGGAGTATCTCGGATGTCGGTCTGCCTCTTAACAGCTGCATGGCGTATTCATTATTAAACAGCCGGCTGCAGTGAAGCGCTGGCGTCGTAATCAAATCAACTGCGGTGTATTGAACGTAATCGTCAGAACGTCTTCCACGCATGTGCCACCCACCGAGTACCCCGTCGACCGACGTTTTTTAAGAGAAGAAAAGTGCTTAAGTACACACTGACTTATTTGTCCTCGAATTTACCCGATTCTTTGTTGCAGTCAACAGATCGAAGTTCAATATCACGGCATAGGATCGCGTAACGTTCAGCAATATCGCAGCATACTGGGCATGTCTGCTAAAAGACGTTGTACTAGATGAAGGCAATTATTGTAAACCCTACTCCCGTCCGTAGCGCATTGCAGACGCAAGCAAAAAGGTGTGGTGACCCATGGAAAAGGAAGGATCTGTCCGTCGTTGAATTCTTGCGTCGGTCAGTCACCGGAGACGATTTTTTTAGTTTCTACTTTTTTTCTCGCGTAAAATACAGACGGACTCAGCTGGTAGGAGTCAGTTCTCGAGTGCGACTTTATCACTCATGGTATCGCATTATGCACAACACTGCAGCCTGAGACGCCTTACCTATACGCGCACCGACCGCGTGGCAAATGCTGCGGGAACGGCACGTGTAATGGAGTGTTTACACGATGAAGCAAACATGAAGCAAACTTAGAGCACACGTCGTGCACGTGTATACCGGTATTCAATAAGCTTACATTTGCTGCATGTTTGCTTCATGTTTGCCTCATCGTGTAAACACCCTATAACTCATTTGTGCGATTCCTCCTGCAGTGCGTGCAGATTAGGTCCCATCTGGGAAAGCGTCTGCCAATTGTCGACCCATCTTTATCAACGAGACGCTACTCCGGCCGATACGAACGAACGCCGACTGCTAATAATCACTGATCAATCCGGCTGCTTTAACCCTGTGAATCCCTCGTATTGCCAGTTCAGTAGCACGTATTACCAAATTTTGTCGCGAGCAAAAATTTACGGCCAAGTTATGGCTGATGCTAAAATTTTCGGCTGAAATGCAGCTAGAACACTAACTTATTAGTGTCACACAAACAGCTTTAATAAGCTTATTTTCGACAAGTTGCAGTATACACAAAAATCAATAAAAGTATAATGTGCACGCTGCTGTGGCTTTAAACAAGTCCACAAGAAAATGTTTAGTTCAAACCTCAGAACATGTGTATAGTCCCTGATTGTCGTGAAAGTTGACTCGCGTCAGCGTCGCCGGTGTAAATTGGATCTAGTAGCTAGACCAAACCAAAGATGGCCAAAAGTTAGTCAATTTTTGAGGCGGATAAAAAATTTAAGAAATTCGGCGGGGATTACGGCGGCCGCATTTTTTTCGGCAACAGCGGCGAAAATTTCGGCGGATCCGAACATTCGGCGGCGGCTAGGAAGTCTACGACAAAGTACGACATAATTGTCATTCAATTTCTGGTGCCAAATCATTTCAGTTATATGATAATCACAGTACTTAGTCAAAATTAACTCCAAATTTAATTCTAGTTGCTGCAGCCATTTCAGTGATACTGTATAATTAGTTCGGCATTGTCAGCAGCCATAGTTACTTCGATATTTAAAGTGATATCACTCATTCACCTGTAAAGGGTTAACTGGAGAGTAGACCCAGGAACTGAGTGTACGGAAGAGTCAGGGGCTGCTATGGCTAAAGGAAACAAGAAAAGCCCTGCTAACGCAAACGGGAACGCGCAACAGCTTCGATGCATGTTTGAAAGCCCAGTAAAACAAAGTCTAAGTCAGTCGCCAGAGGACGCCAGACGATTTCTTTACGCGCGAAAGCAGAATGCTTCGCGCGTTTTTGCCATCGTCTGGGCGTCCGTCTGTCCGTCCGTCCGTCTGTCCGTCCGTCCGTCACACTCGTGAGCTGTATCAAAACGGTGCAAGCCAGGATCACGAAATCTTCACCGTGGACTGCCCCAAGGTCTCTATAGTTTATCGTGACAAAATTTCGTGCCACTGGGTACAGGGGTTCCCCCCGAACGAGGGCGTCGAAGAGGGGTACCCCCCTTAAAAAGACGTCATTTTGCTGTTATTGGCTCGAATAATGTGAAAACGGTTGCAGATAGGTACATACATACTGCTTATCATAACAAGCACTGGTGACAGGCTTTTGGGATTTATCAACATCGATGACCTTGAACGACCTTGA
>Ga0056128_1009773_pt1 | contig 12001 bp, 9 predicted proteins | sample WorMetLIZISLAND2_FD_71113 | JGI IMG/M metagenome (GOLD analysis project Ga0056128, IMG submission 71113) | Marine gutless worms symbiont microbial communities from Max Planck institute for Marine Microbiology, Germany - Olavius geniculatus... ... | reverse complement strand
CAGCGACAGAGACCATTATCGACTTGCTGAAAGTCGGTCTTGTGCGCAAAAGTCGATTGGCGGCCACTTCGCGTTTCTTTGTCATCGTTGGCACATACACACGGTCATTCTGTAAGTTAACTGGTGGCGCCACAGTGAAAATCTTTTCATCAGTGAAAAATATGAAGTCCACAGCGGATGCTGGGAAACGACGTAGCAGTTGTCGTGCGCGAGTTCGGCGCAACTTCAAATTCTGACGAACGATACGGTATACTGAAGAGTGATGAATTCCTGTCTCTCGTGAAATTTGACGTGTGGTTCTGTGACTCTGGTGCACCTTCCTGACTCAAAATCAATTCATTGACAGAATCAACGTTGTCATCGTTGCATGCACTGCGAGGTCGTCCGCTTTCTTGACGCCTTCTCGTACTGCCAGTGTTTCTCAGTTTTCTTAACAATTTATTCACACCAGAAACCGTCCAGCCTTTGCCAGGAAATTTTCTAATAAGCTTTTTAGCACAGTAATTCCTGAATTTGTACAAATTTTCAATTAAAATGCGATCCTCTACACTGTACACCATGTTTACACTTTAAGCGTCGTCTGCTATCTAGCAACGCCTAAGATGGTTCTCGACCTAATGTAATGCGCCGGCAATTTTTTAAAGTAAGTAAGCAATGTTCAGTTGCAAATTTCCTTGGCTATCAAACTGCCAAAAAATACTTAAATCTGATTACAGTTAACTAAGTTATAGCAAAAACAAAAAGGGTGCCTGTTTTTTTGAAACACAGTGTAGTTGTATTTGTTGGTGTAGGTGTAGTTTTAGGTGTTGTTGTAGTTGTAGGTAGCTGTAGGTGTAGTAGTAGTAGTAGTAATGTTTAAATTACTTCGCTTGGCAAAGATATGCACTCTCACTAGCGCTATCTGTTAAAAATGAAAGTAAAAATTATTTTGCGTAACTGAATAGAAATAAAACTTTAAGTTACTGTCATAACTGACTGATTTAGAATAAAACTTAAGCTAATTGCCTAAAAACTAGCTGAAACTAAAACTCACATTAGTCTTGAGATTAAAGTGTCACTGAATTATATGCTGTGTGTTTGGATTTGCAGTGGATAAAGACTCGGTCGCTGGATCTGAAAGCACAAAAGCCATAAAGGTTGATGATGATGATGATATGGTCCTTATGACTGATACGGCACTGCTGCTGAAAACACCAGAGAAGATGGATAACACAGAAGAGATTGGGACAGAGTTTCTTCTCCAGGATGCTGATCATGAAGTGTCCTCCGCTGACAAGGAAGGTGTGCCAGGGTTGTCAGTTAGCTCAGCAAGGCGGAGAAAGTCCCGTGTGGATGTCAATACTGATGCGTATGATGATAGTGGACCAGGACGAGAGATGAGTGACATTACTGCTGATGCAATGAGCATCCAGCCTACCGGATACACTCTAGAAACAGCTCATGTAAGATGGCGTGTCTCGCAGTAATTGGTGCACATTTGTGCAGCTGGGTTTCGTTTATTTGCTGTGCTTGTTACCTTTAATCTGTCGTATTGTCCTATTCGTTAATGCCAGTTTTCTGGGATGCTTCGTTATTTTTTTTATCGCCAGATACGCTCTGAAAACAGGTCATGCAGGATGATTGATTTGTCTTAGAGTAACTGATGCTAGTTTATTATGCAACAAATTTTCTTCTTTTCACTAAGTACATTACTGTAAATCTGTCATCTTTGTTAAATTATTTACTTTCTTTGGCCAGTTTTCTGAGTTCCGGCAATTGCAGCAAATTTTGTTTCATGTGATTTCTTACTAATTTTGTTTCATTTTACATTTCACTGTTGCTTTGCTATCTCATTTTTTTGCTTAAATGGCCCTGTGTTACTCATCTGAAGATAATGCAGTTCTTCAAGTGCGATTTCTGTATAATGTACAGAGTGGGCCATAAAAAAACTGTCCCCTATATTGTTCTGCTTAAAATGCTACTGCATTTGTTATAAGGACAAAATGACACACCTTGTAAATTGCTAGTTTGTTCTGCGCATATTGATATCAAAACCTAATGAGTATGTCGAAATGTTATTAACAAATAATACAACAGAATCAAAGCACCCCGACTGTATTCTATCACAATGGTGAAACACAAATGGAAATACGTGCTTGCCTATATGTCTAAGTAAAACAGCGAAAACTTCATACAACAAGACAGTCAAATAAACAACTGTTCAACTCTCTCGGAATTTTGCTGGACCCAGGATTGCCTTCCTGGCTGCATATCAGCTCCGCTACACACTCAATATTCTGTGTTGTTCAGACAGTCCACTTCCGTCCACTGCCAATTTTTCGAGAAATCTAGTTCGTCTTGTCAATTTTGCGCAGAAGATTTTTAACAGAACTGACCGCCCAATTCTTGTTAGGAAACTCTTTACAAATGCGTTTAGCGCCCCATTCTTTTTGTTGACGAATGCGTTTGATCGACACTTTCCTCGTACGTTAAATGACTTTATACTGTTTTCCCCATTGTGTTTCCTGTAGAGTTGGGTTGCTTTCATTTTTTTCCCATTACAAAATTATTGAAAATATTTGCACAAAATTTGCACATGTTACTCAGAATTGATTATATTTCAACGTGCATTATTCGCTTTAAATGTACATTACTCTTGGAAGACATAATTAGCTGACATGTAGGGGGGACAGTTTTTTATGGCCCACTCTGTATATAGCAGGTTGAGCTTTTGGCAGGATGTTCTTACTGTCACCTATCCACTTCCTTTTAGTTGTTATATTGAGTACCAGAACTACTCATAGTAACAGTGCAGTTTCTCAAGTTTTTAGTCGTTTTATTAATATCAGTTGGTTAAGTTATTTGTATTTTTTGAAACAAAGTGTGCACCTGTCTGTTGTGATCTCGTATCTCCAAGATTCTGTGATGAGCTACACGCTAGACACCTTTTACCTTTGCTGTCTGTCTGCACTGTGTTTGCACATGTTTGATTGTCGCAGTTTCACAGTAGACTGTCTCTGCATTTAGACATTTGCGATTTCTCTTGTATGTGCTGTTTTCATTGCCACCTGAAAACATTTTACTACAGCCTAGTTGTTAGGCCATTTTAGATTTCCACTCACTCCTTTATCTACTTATTTAATTAACCACCTTTTGGTTTCTTCTAGATTCTATGATTATCTGAGCTGATACAATGAGCATGTGATTGTGACAGGTGAAGACATCCGTGCCGTTTCTGCTGCGGCACACGCTGCGTGAGTATCAGCATGTCGGGCTGGACTGGCTTGCCACGATGAACGAACATCGACTGAATGGGATTCTTGCCGATGAGATGGGACTAGGCAAAACCATCCAGACCATCGCGCTGCTGGCCTACCTGGCGTGTGAGAAGTGTGTTTGGGGTCCTCATCTGATTGTGGTTCCTACGAGTGTAATGCTTAACTGGGAGATGGAGCTTAAGAAATGGTGTCCAGCATTCAAGATTCTCACGTATTATGGTTCGGTTAAAGAACGCAAGATGAAACGACAGGTCAGTCTGCAAATAGTTAGTTATATAGATTCATCAGATTACAACCTTTATTGATTAGTTGTTGACATTTTGGCAACTGCTGCTGCCTTCTTCTGGACGACCGTCTGCCTGCTGTTGCTATGACGGATACGCCAAATAGTAAGTTGATCGATAATGGTTGTAATTTCATGAATTCATGTAACTTTTCAGTTCTTTTACACATTTTGTAATATACAAGTTCGTTATTATATATTTGTTAAGAGTAGTTAATTAGCTGACTGTTATTGACTGTACGCTTCAACAAATGTCTTATTTTTTCTTATAGCTAAAAACTGTGGATATTTTCATTCCACAATCCAGATGTTGAAGTGGGTAGCATTGATTTGATAATTCAACTGACATGTTCTGCTTGACCTAGAAGTCATGTAAAACTTCTGTAATTGACTGCGTTGTAAAGTGAATGGACTAAGCTGGACATTTTACACAGAATTACACAGGTTAGGTTTGCTTTTTTTGTTATCTAGTTTGGTAGCTGTCTTTGCTATACAGGTGCACACTGTGCTGCTTGTCTTGAGCACAGCAAAACGTTTGTGCTCTTGATCGATACGTTGAGAGAAGATCTGTGTGATTGTGATTGTGTGGTCTTGTGTTTGTGTATTGGTCTGCTCAGGGTTGGACCAAAACAAATGCATTCCATGTGTGCATTACGTCATACAAGCTCGTCATCCAAGATCACCATGCCTTCAGGCGCAAGAAGTGGAAGTACTTTATACTCGATGAGGTCTGTTTTGTGATAGAGCAATTATTTGGATGCCAAGACATGACAATCTTGTGTTTCAGTTTTGTTACATAATATTCACAACTGTTATTGCTTTTACCCAATGAAAGAGGCTTTGGCATGTTTCTCTCCCTTGTGTGTTGTGCTTTTTTTCATCCAAGTAGCGTGTGTGAGTTTAGTAATGCCATTTTGTGCAAGAAAATTTTCTACATGTTTTTTTGTAAGACAAGATAATGTTCATACGAACACGTGGTCTGTCCAATGCATTTCGATAGTTTACAGTATGTGTCCGTATAAATATAATCAGTGAGCTGTTTAGACTCCTACAAAAAAATCAAACAGCTTAATTTCAAATTGTACAGCAGCAATGATCCTTTCATCCTTCTCTATTGTTTTAACTAAACAATAGACATTGTCAGTCACGAGACCATTCGATTCACTATAAATGGTCCATCGTCACCATGTGTTTATCTTGCACCATTATGGAGATATGATGCTTCAAAGATAAGTGGGTCACGCCTTTGACCTTTTGTGGCCACATGACCGGTCACGTGACGTCATCGGTCACGTGACCATTCGAATCCCGGGAGCCGAGTTCTTATGGGTGGTCCATGGTGACCATGCGTCCATCTGGCACCGGAGATAGCTTCTACATATGTCGAGTTATAGCCCATTTTGTCCCAAATTTCGTTCCCATTGCAACGTGGGTCAGTCGGGAAAAATTTGATTGGCAGCATTTGCTGGCCCATCCCCCAAAACCCCCCTTTAGACGCAAAAATCTCGCAGGTATCTCTTACACAGATCGATTTATAGCCAATTTTGTCTCATATTTCATTGCCATGGCAATGGGGGTCGGTGGGCGAAAATGCGATTGGCGGCATTCAATGGCCCATCCCTGAAAATCCCCTTATAGACTCGAAAATCTCGCCGATATCTCGTATACAGACCGAGTTATAGCTGTTTTTGTCCCAAATTTTGTTGCTATGGCAACGGCCGTCGGTCAGGGGAAATGCGATTAGCGGCATTCAATGGCCCATCCCCGAAAACCCCTTTATAGGCACAAAAATCTCGAAGATATCTCTTACACAAGGCGATATAGTAGAATTGTTGACTCACACAGGCTCAGAACATAAAGAACTTCAAGTCTCAGCGCTGGCAGACTCTGCTCAACTTCCACAGCCAGCGTCGGCTGCTGCTGACTGGCACTCCACTACAGAACAGTCTGATGGAACTTTGGTCACTGATGCACTTCCTCATGCCACACGTCTTTCAGTCACACCGCGACTTCAAGGAGTGGTTTGCCAACCCCCTTACTGGCATGATTGAAGGCAGCCGAGAGTACAACGAGAGTCTCATACGACGACTTCACAAGGTAGTGTAGCTACATAGTAGTACTATGCAGTAGTAGCAGTAGTCATGGTTGTGGTAGACATTGGTATTGGTGGTGATTGTGGTAGTAATAGCAGTAGCTGTACCTGCTATGTACTGCTGTGTTCCATGAATACATGAGGTACATTGTAATGTACCTTTGCATAGTCGTGCATTACAGGCAGACAGATTGTCTTATATGACGACTTTGCAAGGTAGTGCAGCTATAGGATGATGCATTGCAACCACATTTCAACTTAGTGGCAGAAAAACCTTCCATGCTTTGATGTTTCTGTTTGGGTGGTAGAAAATACATTTGTGATGAATTTGCTAGTTATAATAATAAATAAAAGTGTTTCTTTTAGAGCTGTCGAATTAATGCTTTAACTTAATGCATTAACGCGTCAAAGAATTAATGCTCATTAAAGGAATTAACACACATACGTAAATTTACTAAGTTCTGTGAAACATGACTTCCAATATTACATTGAGCTGCATATATTTGACGATGTAATGATATTCAAGTAATTAGAAATTGTTTTGTTGCCATTCCATCACTGCTGTCATGGTCCTGCAACACAGCCATGAGTTCATCGGTCATCATTCCAGTCATCCTTTCGATGAGTCCTCCTACAATATCAGCATTAATTAATAACCCATAGGTTAAAGAAATTAACAGCACCAGTTCTTTCTTACTGTTAATAGCCATAACTATTGCACTCTCTCTGCCAGTTTTGCTGCTGGTGGCGTCACAGACAATACACAATCTGCTGGTGACATATTTACATCATCATTATTATTGTTATAATTTCATGCAGCTGCTCACAGACAGACAGAACGCAGTGGAAATAGCAGTATTTCAGCATTATGAACACATGTTGAAGATGTGACCTGATTTTGTGTAATGTAAAATTCATTGTAACAGTTTTCATATTTGCTTCCTTGTACTCTGATATGTGTTGATCAGGTCCTCCGTCCGTTCTTGCTGCGTCGGTTGAAGCAGGACGTCGAGAAGCAAATGCCAAAGAAATACGAGCACGTAGTCATGTGTCGACTGTCCAAGCGGCAACGATTTCTCTACGATGACTTCATGTCTCAGACCAAGTGTGTGCTGCATTAGTAATGCATTCGCTTTTTCTGTTATTATGATTCTTGTGTGAATTGTACTGCCACCCTTTATTTATATACAGTTACTGTGCCTCTGCTCAAGTTATCTCACTGAGGACAAACAGTTGTTTAAGGACCTGAACAACCAAGTGGCAGAACTACCGGTTGAAACAATACACTCAATAATGAACTTTTTTGTGTCACCTACACAGTTATGTGGGTCGTTTTTTTTACCAGGAAGACGGTCCTTGGTGTTTGACACATTCGGTGCAAAATTGAAGTAATTTGTCTGCATTATTGAAGCAATTAACAGATATAGTCATTGGACAGTGTAGTACCGTAGTATTAACATTAGTGGTGAGTGGCTTGGCTTAGTGAGGTGTTGGTTAGGAGTAGGATGCTATACTTACAATCATAAGCTCATGAGTTTGACTTTTTTACACGCGAAAGCAGCTACTGCTTTCAGTGCGTCTTAGCCATCGCATTTCTTTGAGTCTGTCTGTCCGTCCATCACACGGGTGGATCAGTCAAAAACGGTGCAAGCTAGGATTACTAATTTTTCACAGTCGGCTGCCCGGAAGACTCTAGTTTCAGGAACCGTAAAGCTTTTCCATAAATTCGAAGGGAGTCACCTCGAACGAGGGCGCTAAATGAGAGGGGGTGAGCAAAATTTGCAATTTTTGGCCAATAACTCGCTGTATCTCAGTAACGGTGCGAGATAAGGCCTAGGTTACTATTAATCACTAATAGGAAATCGTATAGTGGCTTGCGATTGGCGCCGAATTCAATGACCTTGGATGACCTTGAATGCCATTTTTTTTTTGGCAATTTCGGGCTGCAAGACAAGTCTATATCATTCACAAGGATGTGCCACGGTACTATCATTATGTGCACTTCGGCATGGCTGTAATAAAGGTGTTTTATTTTATCCCAAATTCCCGCAAATCTAACTCAAACAGTGACAGATTTTCATTGTACGATTTCGTTGTATTGTGAGCGCAATAATTTATTATTTAGTACATTTCTGATGCACAGTATTTGGTGAAACGGCTTGCATATGCCTATCTTACAGCGTAATTTATGATACTTTGTTCGATGGTGCTGTCACCTCGGGAATCAGTTTACAACGCCCAGCACTAACTAACGCTGATTGATTGCATCGATTGAATTGTTATATTTTTACGCACGAAAGCAGCTACTGCTTTCATCGCGTCTTAGCCATCGCAATTCTGTTCGTTCGTCTGTTTGTCTGTCCGTCGGTCCGTCACACGGGTGGATCAGTCAAAAGTGGTGCAAGCTAGGATTTCCAAATTTTCACCATCAGCTGCACGGAACTATTGTTATACGATCCAGATAGAGAATTTGGTATTTGTATATGAACTTAGCGTGAACACCCCAATTTTCAGCTAATATACTTAACCGGAACTGCTATATGCTTTCGTGCGTCTCGTGAGCATTAGCTCAAATTTCTTGTTGGGGTTGCTGTCAAATGATAACTGCTTGAATCTGCAGACAGATCAGTCGTCTTGGTATATTAACCAACAGTCCAACAGCATGGTTTCAGCTTTCTATTTTTCCAGCTTTGGTAAGTCGAGTATCAGCGTGCTTGGCTGGGGTGCATTCACTTGTGTTGGGTGGCAGGTTCTGTGTGATCCCGTATGTCAGGTGATGCTCCATAGCTCTGAGATGTGTTACGATGAGGAAATATGCACCCCTTCAGCATTTCACTATTAGTGTGAAGTATATAGATAACCAATTAACCAGTAAGGCAGGCAGTGGTGATATGTTGATCAGGACGAAGGAGACGCTAGCAACGGGTCATTTTATGAGTGTGATCAACATACTGATGCAGCTGCGTAAAGTCTGTAATCACCCGGACCTGTTTGACCCTCGGCCGACTGTCTCACCATTTAGCATGGACGGCATTGTCTACAACACAGCTTCACCTGTACTTCATGCTCTACACACAGACCCCATGAAGGTAACGGTATGTACGGTGTATCCCGCTGGGAGCTGTAGAAATACGTTCTTTGTTGTTACTCTGATCTTTGCTACAGATTTTTTGTTGTCAGTAGTAGTGCCTGGATGTACTCATCCCCAAAGTGACCCGCTGTCTATGTTGACTGCCGTGATCGGGATTTACAACCTTACTTGCTCACTCAATATTATTTGCACTGTACACTGTCAGCATATAAGTATGTAGGTAGATAAAATATTGTCAAAAAGGCCCTTAATGTCAGCTGTGTACATACACTTATGGCAAATTATGGGAATGTGAACCACTTTGCAGTGTTTATTATCTTTTATTTATTCTCAACCATTTTTAGTGAAACGTGCTCTTTTGATAGCCTTGGCACCGAGAGCCACTTTCTGCTTCTTAGTTTCTGGTTTTTAACTGATCAGTCAATTAAGTGAATAAGATATCATTTCAGTTAATGTGATTCTGGAATGACTAACTAACATTTGTATGTCAGCAAACGCGTTCCATTCAGTTTCAGTTAGTTAATCAAGAATTGATGGGTTAGCTGTTTGCAAAATGACAGAAAATTTTCATCACAGGCTGAATGGCAGTTCAAGCCATCTGTAAACGGCAACTTCTCTTTCTTATGGGAAAGCCAAAAATTGGACCCCCCACAGAATCAAAAACCCCTGATCTGATTGAGATAAAATTTGTCACGGTTGATTACGTCGGCGAGATGACCCCTGATGCAAAATTTCATGCAAATCCGCACAAGGGGGGCTTCTCGGCAAATAGGTGAAATATACGCAAAAATTTTCGTATCCATATACAATATACATTTTTTTCAGAAACTCACCTACAGGTCAGGATGTGCACTTCAGTAATAAATTATTCAAAACAGCACAGCTCTAATGTGGCAAACTACTTTAATACACACGAGATATCATTGCGCTTCGCTACAGTGAATGATGGCTTATTTTAACAATTTTCGATCTAAAACTTCACTTGTTTAATCATTGTATGAAAAATTTGATTGAAAAATGAGCGGAATATGTTATATATTAAGCGGGTGATGCGTGCAATGTTAGTTTGTTTATTTATATGGTAATTTTGTGGATATAAAAGGAATTTTGTTCAGTATTGTCAGCAGTGGTGACGTCATGCGTGACGCGTGTCGTCTGGTTTGTTCAGTCACACCATTAGGTAGTAAGTAACAGTTGTAAGTGGCTTGGCTACGGTAAGAAATAATCTGAAGTGCAATATCTATGTAACTGATCACCAGTAGGAAAACAGTATTTTAGTAATAAAACAGCAAATATAAATGTACAAAATATCAGTTTATACACTTGTTAACGGCAACATTTAAGGACTTGCACATCAAAAACAGCAAAAATTACAAAAGATTGATACAGTCAGTGTGATGCGGACAATATCACCTTTTGTAATCTTTGCTGTTTTCGGTGTGCAAGTCCTTAAATGTTGCCGTTAACAAGTGTATAAACTAATTTTTCGTACATTTATTCTGTATACTGTTGCAATTGTCATTCATTTGATGCCATGATTTGTGTTATGTTGTTTGGTTGCAGACTGTGACTTTTGCCCATTTGCTGCACAGCAGTCTGTGTAATGCTGAGTTCACAATGACTTCTTATGCGGTCCACAGAATATCCACTCTCACCACGCCTCGACATCTAATTGTGGAGCTCGGGGGGAATGGTGGATCATCCGCTGGTTTCAGCCGGTCCACCAGCACTGCAGTGCACGATGACAGGATTTCGGAGGTTATTATTTTGCTGCTTTTGTGCTTTATAAAAGAAACATGTTTTTGTAGTTAGCGTTTTTTTCCAGTGCTCCGTTACAGACACGTTGGTGCTATTAATGTTGTGGCACTGAATTTCAGGTGAAATGTGGTAAACTAGTTTTCGTGCCTTGTCTCAACTGATCTCTATTCTGAGCATTCTCGCGGAAGAGGTCAACACTCTCCATGTCCAATTTGAAACAACCCACTATTGTTCAAACCTCAACTGTCCTGTTGAGTTGCCTTTAAGTAACTACTTAAAAGTTTCTGATGATACCAAATTGTGTTAATATGTTTCAGCTTTGTGTGCACTGTGCAGTGTTATGTTGGTTAGTGTTTTTAATTTTTGTGATAATTCTGTTTGGTTAATTGTTTTTGTGTGAATTGCACAACCAGTCAGTGATATTATAGATGCATTGTGGTGTTTTTGTTGCATGCTGCTGCTTATGCAGAAGAATGCATTTTCAGAAACACATGGTTAGTATTATTGACATTTGTGTTTTCTAACGAACATTATTATAATCCACATCATTCCTGTCAGGGAAATAACAAGATATCTTGCAAGGAAAAACTGTTTATTGTTAAGTTGACACTTGGGGCAACACTGAGAATCAGTAGTGTATTAGCAGTGCATTTCGGATCATGCATTACATTGCATGATTATGATGTTATACTGCTGTTGTATTTGTTTTTCCAACTGTTTTTGTGCATGTTGTGGGTGAATGCAACATTGGGATCGATCAGTGCTGCAATATGTTGGGGAATAATAGTAATCATAACTGTGACAAATTTTAGTGCACCATAACCACGACTCTAATCTTCATAAGTGCAGAATATAATGGAATTTAGCTAGGAATGCACCGATAAGGCACTGGCCGATTATCAGCTGGCTGATGATCAGCATTTAACAATTGGTCGATTACCAGTTATTAGAACAAGTTACATAAACCTTGACATTTTTAACTTCAGTTTAAGCTTTGATTTATTGCACACTTAAGCACTCTTTCCAGCATTATAATTCATGATTATGAAAAACATTAACAGCTTTTGTGTCATTGGTTAGGAATTTTTAAAAGTAGAATTTTAGTATTCTTGCCGTTTTGCTCACAACCAGTTTTACCGGAAACAGAAGCCCCTGTCGCTTGTTGTTTCACCAAATGTGTAAATGACAGTTGGTCAGTATCAATGTATTAATCAGCCATTGGTCTCAGTGCATCCTTAAGTTTAACAATGCTGGAATGAGTGGTCATTCAGCCTGTAATACGTAGAGTGGATGTGGATGTACTATAGAGTGTGTGGTTGAAAGTATTGAAGAGTCTGTGGATCAGGCAGTGTCACAGGAAGATGAAACAGTCGACCCCAACTGTGGTCTGCACATGTCCTGCACGTCAAGCTTTGCTAACTTTGGAACATATGGCGACCAGACAGACCAAGGTATTTTCAGTGAAATTGCCCAATAGTTAATCTGACAAATACGGAAATGTATATTATAGTATTTACTAT
>Ga0056128_1009770_pt1 | contig 12003 bp, 7 predicted proteins | sample WorMetLIZISLAND2_FD_71113 | JGI IMG/M metagenome (GOLD analysis project Ga0056128, IMG submission 71113) | Marine gutless worms symbiont microbial communities from Max Planck institute for Marine Microbiology, Germany - Olavius geniculatus... ... | reverse complement strand
ACCGTTATCCGATAACTGTCGTAATTGTTGCAGCACGTGTTTTAACTCACCTGCGTGAGCCATCTTGTTTACGTGAAGCAGTACAAGAGGTCTATGGGGTTTTCAACACAATAGGGCCTCGTCAACCGTTTTCATTACCTTTTGGTCTTTCCCGGTCAGCTCGCGGCGCGCCAGCGCTGCCACCTGCCTCGCAGCGCGAAGCGCTGTTATTACAGGCAGTGCCGCTATAAATCATGCTGCTAATTTGAATACATCATCCTGCGTCATAGTGCTCATCGCCCTATTATTACAGACTTCTTCCTGCTTAGCTGCATAGCCACGTGCAGCATATCAATGCATTATGCCCACCTTAGGTTACCGGCAGGCGTTTATCGTTGGTCATCGAAGCATGCAAACGTTGTACGTGTTTAAATGCTTTTTATTGTGTAACACCTGTTCTATAATAAAGCATTGTTGATCGACAGCATAGATTCAGGTCGTAACCGTCCATATATTTGATTTTTAAACCATAAGCAAGTCTAAATTTGGCCAATCATTTCAGTTCGCGTGGCCGATTCTAGTTTAAGCTCTTCGGGACGGCTCTAGTACACACCTAATAGTAGCTAGTGCGCGCTTAGAGAAGCTCTCTCCCTCCCTCCTTTTTGCCAAAGGGGCTGGTGAAAAATAAGGGGAGCGCGCTCTACGCAAAAATGTGCAAAGACAAGAAATACACATGGCATAAAATAACCGCTTTAGCAACATTTTTAACTTTGTTTGCGTGGGAGTGCTAAACCATTATGACATTTTTGCTCTAATATGTCAACAACGCATTAAATAAACCAATTTCAATTAAATTTCTATTTAAAATACCTCGCTTTATCACGCATGAATACATGCGGACTACTTTCTAGGCACTTTTTTCCGTATTTTACCTAATGTAAACGCGGAGTAACTATGGTGATAATTAGGTCCATACATTTGTTATATAAGTCTATCGCTGTCGGAATACTCGTCAGTCAACCATCATCAGTCGTGTGGTTCACGTCGAACGTGTTACACATTTACCGTTGTTGCATTTTTTATCAGGTCTATTGTACTGCTTCACGTAAACAAGATGGCTCACGCAGGCGAGATAAAACACGTGTTGCAACAATTACGACAGTTATCGGATAACGGTTAGTTATAAATGCGTATAGTAAAAATTAAATATTAAGCAATTCGTCAGATGGTCTCTGCAGGGCACGAGTTCGACCTGAACCAACTTTTTCGAGATTTCCTAGGCTGTGTCGAACAATTTAACGCCAGGGAGAGCGGCTTTGTACATGACCTTATTTTCCAGTTTACCCTTGTTATCACTAAATTTCGCCCACTTGCAGGTTTCAGTTACATCCCCAAACCCGCCAATATTGCCAAGAAGAAAACTGTGATTAACGTAAAAATGGCGATGATCACTGCTTCGAATGGGCCGTGCTGTCGGCGTTGCATCCACCCCAGACTCACCACATCCGGCGCGTGTCCAGCTGCGTCGATCACCAGGAAACTCTCCATTTTGAGGGTATTTCCTTCCCTATCTTGTTGCGTGACCTTCCCAAATTCGAAGCCCAAAACCCGGAAATTAGAGTCAATGCTATTTTGCTCGTTTCCGAAAACAAAGGCTATACCATCGATTACGGTTCACCCCACCGTCAACGCCCACATCACACCAATCTTCTTCTGCTCCATAACACAGACACGCAGCATTACGTTTGGATCAAAGATATTTCCCGCCTTCTTGGCGATCGCACTAACTGTCAACATGCTAGTTTCGTGTGCAACGGCTGCTTAAACGTCTTTAGTTTACAATATGTTTTAGATAACCACACCATTCTCTGCTCGCAGCACAAGGCTCAACAAGTAGTTTACTCCCAGGGAGACGATGCCAAACTGAAGATTAAAGACCACGACAAGAAGCATCCCCATAAATTTTTCCTTGTTTGCGATTTTGAAAGCTTTCTTATTCCCTCCAATAAGCAGTCTGATCCCGATGTCAAAACTCGTATAATCGATGAACATCAGGTATCCGGTTACTGTTGCTATAGGGTTACCGACCTCGAAGAATATCAGACAGACCCAGTTGTACAGTTGTATATAGGGGACCCAACGTAATGAACCACTTTTACGAGCACGTGATGTCGGAAAGTCGTGAAATAAACACAATTCTCTCCCAGCAGCAGCACTTTTTTACCTATGACGTCAGACCAAATCCGCCAACATAAGGCCGCCACAGAATGTGCAAACTGCCATCATAAATTCACGCATCAGAACCACAAAATCGCTCATCATAATCACGTCACGGGCCAGTACCTTTCTGCCTTTATGTAACCATTGGAACCTTCAACTTAAGCCTAAAAATTGCAAGACCACTGGCTGTGACGCGGACACAAACAGTTACACCCTGAGTATAATTTTTCACAATTTAAAAAACTATGATTCAAATTTTGTAATCAAGCACTTCGAAAAAAAGTTCACGGAGAAAACTTCCAAAGCACAAAAGCTTACGTTTGACGACATCAAAGTAATCCCACTGAACGGTGAAAGCTTCCTACAGTTTCAAATTGGCAACATCAAATTTATGGATTCTTTTCAGTTTCTGTCCACGTCACTCGAAAACCTCGTATCTCTTCTTTTGAAAGGCGGCAAACAAAATTTTTCACACACTATCAAGTTTTTAGGTGACACTCCTTTCACATTCGCTAAAGGAGTTTATTTCTATTCGTATGTGAATGGTCCAGCCAAGTTCGAAGAGACAGAACTGCCACCTATCGACTGTTTTTATAATACTCTTACCGACCAACCACTATCCACAGACGACTACGAACGAGCGCAAAACATCTAAACGCATTACGGCATTCAAAATTTGGGTCAATACCACGACCATTATCTTCTTTCCGACGTTTTACTTTTTGGCAGATGTATTTCAGCATTTTCGCCATGATGTGCTACAGAACCACGGTTTAGACTGTTTGTACTTTCCCACCCTTCCATCAATGGCCTGGAGCATGGCGCTGAAACACACCCAAGTTGAGATTGATCTGATAACGGACCCCGACATGTATCTCATGATCGAGTCAGGCATTCGTGGCGGAATCGCTACCATATATGGGCCTTATGCCAAGGCAAATAATCCGCTTTTCCCCGATTACGACCCGCAGAAACCAACAACCTATATTATTTACCTGGATGCCAATAACCTATATGGAGCTTCCCAATCCCAGTCCTTGCCTGTCGGTGATTTTCGGTTTTTATTGGAACAAGAAATTTCAAACTTTAAGCTTGAGTCCGTACCGGAAAACTCACCTACAGTCTGTCTCATTAGCTGCGATCTTGAGTATCCCGACTATTTGCACGAGCCCCACTCCGATTATCCGCTGGCGCCTGAACACCTGACCGTCGATAAGGACAAGCTCAGTCCCTTCGCGCAAAATCTTGCTAGTGAGCATTGGATTCCCACCAAAAAACTCATTTCCAACCTACAGGTCAAAAAAAGATTACGTCATGCACTACAGAAACTTGCAGTTTTACGTCGATCAGGGCCTGAAAGTTACCAAAATTCACAAGATTATTTTATTCACTCAACGTTCTTGGCTCAAACCCTGGATCGACTTATGCACTAGCCAACGCCAAAACGCCAAGTCTGACTTTGAAGCGGACTTGGCAAAGCTCCAAGCCAACTCCACTTTTGGTAAGACGATGGAGAATGTCAGAAATAAACAAAATATTCGTCTCATTGCCGATCCCACCAAGGTCCTCAAAGCCGTTAGCAAGTCGTCGTACAAGGAGGCCGTAATTATTAACCCAGATTTGGTGATGGTTAGAGCCGAACGTCAAAAATCGTCCTCAGCAAACCTATCGCTGTTAACTTTTCCATCCTAGAACTGTCGAAATTGATCATGTATAAATTTTACTATGAATATCTTAAACCTACCTACGTTGCCCGCTGTCGCCTGCTGTTCACAGACACAGATTCGCTATGCTGCCAAATTGAAACGGCCGACATTTACGAAGACATGGCGCAAAACATCTATCACTTTGACACCAGTAATTTTGATCCCTCGCACCCCTTCTTCTCACAAAAACCGCCGTGTCCTTGGCAAAATAAAATCCGAAACCGGTTTTGCACCCCTCTCAAAATTCGTTGGCTTTCAAGCAAAAATGTACAGTCTGAAATGCGACAAAAAATCCTACACAAAAGTCAAGGACATCCAGAAACGCTACGTCAAAAAGCACGTCCGCCACGAATGTTTCCTCGAAATCCTCAAAACACCATTAAAACTACCACCGCAAAATTTCGCACATTCCAGTCATCCAACCACATTGTAAGAACCGTCAAAATTTCCAACTCTGTCTCTCTGCCATGGACGACAAGCGCTACGTACTAAACGATGGACTACGTACCTTGGACCGTCACAACAAATTAGGCAGCCGTTGTAAACAGATGTGACGAGAGATCCCTACAACACTTTTTGTAGGGGTATGAAAATTAAAAAATTCTATTTTGTGGTTATCGCCAATGTTGCACTTGAACCTGTATGATAATGTGTTTGATAATAGGTTACCAGCTTACTTATGATTGCGTATGTATATTTATGTTGAACTGGTCGTTCATATTGTCCTGTACTATAAACTGTTTGTTTTGTAAACTGCTAGTGTAAGAAGTTTATCGTGCCTTAGTGCTGCATGAGACGAACGCTTACTGGGTTGTTGTATTGCGTGTCAATAAAGTGTATGAAAAAAAGTGTTGTTATGTGTGACAATAGATAAAAAAACTTGCACATTAATGACAAGTTTTATTTATGCATAAATGCAAGTTAATTAATAACTTAAACCAACAAGGTGTTAATAACTTTAAAGCGACGAGAAGCATAAGCATGCGACTAGCAACAATAGTGTCCGATTATGAATAATTGATTAGCGAGTAGCAACGCGCAACGGTAGTGTCCAGTAATATAATCTGATGCCTAGCGACAGCAAAAACTTATCGTTGTCTTCTGTAAGTCGACACATTATAGCTGAATGTACAGTGACATCTGCCATATCAAAGTAGGGGTAACGCGGTTTAATGCATGCAACGTTGCAGTGATAAAACATGTTGCCCTCCGCCGCTCGCACACGTCCTGCAAATGTTAGAATATGCCTGGATCCTTTTACTCGGCCACTGACGACGTAGTGCTCCTGATGAGCGACGACAAATGACGAATTGAAATAGAAGTTGAACGCCACACCGCAACCACGGCATTTCTTGTACCTGCCATCGTATTTCCGCACGACGAACGGGTTACAGTTGTGCTGCAGCTCACAGTATAAGTTTATATCGAACGGCTGCCGTCTTTGGGTACTCATAAGTGTATGAAAATGTCAAATAAAGTCCGTAGACGGGTTATATAGGTATGGTCATGCTATTTTTCGAAATACTTAGGCTGTAGGCATGGACTGCTGATTTATGAATAGATTGCACTCCAGGCAGGACAGCCAGTTAACCTGACTCATGTGCTCCTCTTCGTAGCAGCACGGTAGAGCAATGGCAAGAGCCGGAAATGCTGTGTGAATGATGTCGATAAGACTGCAAAGGTGAGACCATTCGGCGAAATTCAAGGCCACGCCCCTTTTAGTTGGCTTGATTTCACCGTCCTTGGCGTCGAAAGGCTGATAAAATCTGCGAATGTCGACAAGCTGTAACCGGATGTAACGCTAACGTAAACGGTACCGCCGATGTGATGGCGAAGTGCGACGGATTGGTCGCCACGTCTCACGGCGTCGACGTTCTCGTTGATGTCGGGAATCATCTGGCGCAGAGACGCCCATCTGTAACGCAGGCACGAACACTATTAAGTATGCAAGTAGGTAAGTAAGTATGCTATAGAACAAATAATTTACAACAATATTTTACTTATTTTGTTTACAATGGAACAAACCTCTTGGATGTGAGTTCTACGCATTTCAGATCGGCGTCCTTGACCTTTATGGTAACTAGGAGATGACCGTCAACCTTACTTATAATTAGAACTCTATCACTGTCGATGCCAAGAGCGTACGTCCTTGGTGTCTTCATGTTGAGAAAAAGAAATGCTAAACGTGCAAAAAACGGCCAATTTTATAGGAGTAATGATGCTATTTTTAGAACATGACGTCATAACTAGTGTTGTACCAATTAGAAAATAAACTTAGTGAGGAGTAAAAAGTTTGTGATATACTTACCTGCCTTAGGATGCGCGCCGCGTGCGTCGACTTCCGGAGGATTAGAAGATGTGTAGACGCAGGGTCTACAAGCGTCCGGATGACGTCACGAACTTAGAAGGTCGTACACACGTACAGAAGATGCGTCGGGCCCAGAGTGCTTACGTCATAATCGCGCGTATAGAAGACGCGTTCGTACCCGCCTACAGGCCTACGGGCGTTAACCGACTTCCGGATGGTACTAAAAGTAGGATTACGTCATAGCACGCGCCTACAGGCCCACCGACTTTTGGATGGTACTAAAAATAGGCATTACGTCATCGGACCTACAGGCCTACCGACTTCCGGATGAGCCCTTACAAAATGCTGACGCTTCCGGTTAGGGTTGACGGCCAGCGCTAAGTTAGTCATTTATTTCCGGTTTTAGGCTGACTGAACAGCACGAGCTAGGGTTGGCAGAGTGCCAAGACCTAGTAGGTTAGGGTTATGAGTAATTTAGTTTCAGTTTTAGGGTCGCACAACAGCACGAGCTAGGGTTTGAGTTGCTGAGTAAGGGATTTGCAAAAATGCATGGGCGGGGGCAAAGTTGGGGTATTGTACCTACTCAGGTAAATTAGGCAGATGGAACTCGATGTTCAGTAATTATAATTATTGTACTAAACATGCGAAAAAAAACAATATACCGGCATATAATCTGATTCGAATTGAATTGCCTTCGTCTGAAGAAGGTTAGAAGAATCTTTTGATCGCATGTTAATGAATATTGATGTGAGTGATAAACAGGAACAGTTGGAGGATGTCGGAGAAGAAAACGATAGGGAAAACTTTGAGACAACAACGCAAGAACAAAGCCTTGACAAGGACGGAGAAGAGACGGACATGAAGTTGACCTCTTAATATGGCTCAGCTGCAGGAACAGTGTACAAACTGCAGGTTACTTTTACGTTACGTACGTAATGGCATATTTCCACGTGAAAATCAGTTAGCCCGTAAGATCGTTTATAGAGCTGAACAATACATCTGCGTAGATGGCATTCTCTATCATTTGCAGTTACCGCGAGAAAAGAAACGACAACAAGTTGAAGAACTACAAAAACAATTGGTAGTATTAAAATCACTTAAAAAATCTTTATTGCGAAATTAACATTAGCAGGTCAGCCATATAGGAGCAAAAAATGTACCACACAATCGCAGAAAAATATTACTGGCTTAACTTATACGTCGATGTGTATGAATGGTGTAAAACGTGTCTGTCATGTCAGAGCGCAAATAGTTTTGTAAAGCCCAGACCATCGTTAAAGCCATTACCAGTGGAAAATACTATTTTTCAGAGGTGGCACATCGACTATCTACAGCTTACTTTGTTACCAGAAGGATTTAAATATGTTCTGGTGGCTGTAGACAGTTTTTTTCTTTAAAGCGTTCTCTTGGCTACAAAAACGACGAGTGCAGAGAAAACTGCGCGTCTTGTGTACGATCATATTTTCATGCAATTCGAATGTCGGACATTGCTAAGTGATCGGAATTCCGGATTTAGAGCTAAATTAATAAAACCTTTTTGCCGTCTATTGGGGGTAAAACAAAATAATTACTTTTTCCTACCACCCACAAAAGAACTCGAGATGCAAAAGCTATAACAAAAACATTTTGAACAGCCTTCGTACGCATGTCGTTAATAAAATCGACTGGCCTAAATTATTATCAAGCATTGGACATTTATTTCATTGCACAGTGGTTTTTTCATTTTGGGTATAGTCCGTACGAAATTGTTTTTGGTGTTAAACCTTATTTTTCTAGTGCTTTCCAAAAACGTCGAAATACATAAATCAAAGTTCATTACTTTCGAGAAAATCGTGACAAAGTTTAAAATTTGACCCTAATTTTTTACATTTGCCCAAAACTCTACAAAAACTGCCTACTGGGTCTACAACCCTTTAAAAATTTTTGGATATCGGCATTGGTTAGTACTAAGCTGAATTTTATAATGCCGTTCAAAAATTTTTTTATAGCACACCCCCCAAAAAATTTCAGGGGCCAAAAACATGCAAAATTTAGCCCGAATTCGGACGACTTTGAAGTTCGGCGGCGAATATCTTTAAAACGGATGAAGATATTTACAATCGGATAATTATTTTATCTACCGCGATTTCTTCTGCGTTAGGAGAAACAAGTACGGTAAAGTTCGGTCCAGTGACCTTGGAGATCTCGATTTGAAATCGTACCCACCTAAAGCGCATTTTTCGGAAGAACATATTTCCGCCCCTAGAGGGTGCTGCGCCCCCAATTTTTTACACGCGCTAGAGAATGACCAAGTCTTACTAGCGTACCCCCTTACAACTTTTTTCAAAGGGGGTCAAAAATTGGCTTAAAATGTAGCGTATTAGATGAAGAACTTTTAGAGCCAAAGGGATTAGCTTCATGAGACTTTGCCACGTGACGTGCTGCTAAATGGGGGTGATAACCCGGGTACAACTTTTAGGGGGCACCCTCCTTAAAATTTGGGAGTGCAAAAAACGTTTAAAATTTAGTACGTTTTAAGACAACTTTCGAGTTTAACCGCAAATATCTCTAAACTGGATAGAGATATCGACAAGCGGTAAACGGCGTTATCAAACACAGTTAATTCCGCGTTAAATAAAAAAAAACTGTGTAAACTTTAGTCCACTAACACCAGTGATTACGTGGCTAATGTTTACCCACCCAAGTCAAATTTTTTGGACAACCATATTTCGGCCGCTAGAGGGTGCTGCGCCCCCAAATTTTTACAGGCGCTAGAAAATGACTAAATCTTACCAGCATGCCCCTCATCGGGGTCGGTGGCTGCCTTTACAATTTTTTCAAAGGCTGATAAAAAATTGGCTTAAAATGTAGCGTATTAGCCGCGAGAACATAGTAGCAAAGGAAGTAACTTCATAAGACTGCCGCGTGACCTGTTTCTGGATGGGAGTAATAACGCGTGTACAACTTTGAGGTGAGACCGCCCCTTTAAAATTTACGAAAACAAAAAACGTCCAAAATTTGGTACGTGTCACGACAACATTTGAGTTTGACCGCAATTATCTCTGGACTGGATAAAGATATCGATAAGCGGTAAACGGCGTTATTAAGAGCGGTTAATTCTCCGTTGAATAAAGGAAATTCAATAAAGTTTAGTTCATTACCACCAGAGATTACGCGGCTAATGTTTACCCACCCAAATCGATTTTTTAAAGGTCATATTTCGACCCCAAGGGGGTGCTGCGCCCTCAAATTTTTACACCCGCTAGAAAATGTCTAAGTCTTACTAGCGCACACCCACCGGTGATGGGGGCCCCCTTACAACTTTTTTCAAAGAGGAGTAAAAAATTGGCTTAAAATGTAGCGTATTACCCGCAAAAACTTTGGAGCGAAAGGGAGTAGCTTTATGCACGTGACGTGTTGTTAGATGGGGGTGATAACGCGTGTACAACTTTTAGGGGAGACCGCCCCCTTAAAATTTGGGAGGGAAAAATCATATGCTGCGAATAAGGTAAGTGAACACAAATGAATCGTAATCAGCACTATAGGTTATATGAAAATAAACGCCTAACTATTTTATAAACGAATTGTCGCAAAGCATGCTGGATACTAAGGGAAAAAGTCGAGGGATTGCGATTGGTTGGCGGCGCTGCCGCTGTGGTTAAAACTGACTAGTCGTTAGTATTTGTTAGTTTCGGATATTCGTTAGTTTTGAATGAATAGAATATTTATTCACATCTCTAGGTTGTTTACATTTTTTTTCCGCTTTGATGCACCAAGGTCAGTAGCGGTAATTTTTGTCGAAACAATAATAATCGTTTTTAATCTGTGGCATATTAAAGAAAATCGTTGAAAGTAGTGACTGACTATGTAGCTCGTTACTTGAGTAACCTATATTATTAATGAAGATTATATAAATTTATTACTTTCAGCTTATTGCATAGTCGTGTAGCCAGATTTGTGAACGTCGTGTATAGTCGTTATAGAGTGCCGGCAGTGTTGCAGAGGCCACACTGTGATCGGCTATTGCTCAGGCTACTTATAACTTAGCAAACTCGGTACTTCTAATGGCCTGAAGTTTTGCCGTCTTTCAATACCATGACACATTCATGCTGAAATAGATAATTATCATGTCATGCCGTATAGGTAGGCTTACACTGTATAGGCATATATTCATGCAAATGCACTTATCTAGGCTAAGTTGATTGCAGTATCATGTATTTCTTCTGTGATTCAACGTTATCAGCTTACAGTAATACTAATACAGTGTTAATACTAGGCCTTACTCTTAACTTAACTTTGCATAGGCCTAGTTAGTCCGCCCGGAAGCGATATCTTGCGGAGCGGACTTACGTTTTAGCCCAAATGTTTTTTTGTCAACGCGAGATCTCCAAAATGCGTGGGCTGATTGGCGTGAAATTTTGCACGATGGTCAATACTAAGCCCAGTTTTATAATGCCGGTCCAAAATTTTAAAGGACACACCCCAAAAAATTTCAGGGGCCAAAAACCTGCAAAATTTTGCCCGATTTCGAACGACTTTGAAGTTCGGCGGCGAATATCTCGAAACGGATAAAGATATTTAAAATCGGATCAATATGTTTTTGACAGCGATTCCTCCTGCGTTAGGCAAAACAAGTTCGGTAAAGTTTGGTCCAGTAACCTTGGAAATCTAGATGTGAAATTTTTCGGTAGACCATATTTCGGCTTCTAGGAAGTACTGCGCCCCCAAATATTTACTCGCGCTTGAGAATAACCAAGTCTTACTAGCGCACCCCCACCGGGGGCGGGGGCCCCTTACAACTTTTTTCAAAGGGGAGTTAAAAATTGGCTTAAAATGTAGCGTATTAAACAAAGGATCTTTGGAGCCAAAAGGAGTAGCTTCATGAAACTTTGCCACGTGACGTGCTGCTAAATGGTGGTAATAACGCGGGTACAACTTTTGAAGGCACCGCCCCCCCTTTAAAATTTTGGAGAGCAAAAAAGTGCAAAAATCGGTGGAGTTTGAGCGCAAATATCTTTGGAACCGATGAAAATAGCGACAAAATCTTCAAATGAGTGACATTATTTAAGTCCCTGACATAAAAACAGCTATTTTGGTGCAAAACATCTGGCATCTTCTTTATATAGAAGCCGAGATATGGCAGTTTTGTCAAAATTATCAAAATGTCGTTTTCATGGTAACCAAGGTCGGTCAGTGTAAAACACAAACGTGACCATTAATTTTTACCACTTTAAAATCGCATTGTTTGATGCAAAAAAATTTATGATTTATTTTATATACAAGGTGATTTACAGCACATTTTGGACAGTTTTCATTATTTTAAAACTACATTGTATATTTCGTTTAAGCCAAAACGTATCCGTAACAAACAAGCAGCATTACGAAGTACGTTAAATATTCTACCTGAGAAGTATAAACACACTTCCCCTAAAGGTGCAGCATATTTTGGTCTAAATGAAATGGCTGGTCATCTTTAAAACAGTGTTGCGTTACCGCACAGTTTGTAATAATATGAGGGATCTCAGGTTAACATTATTCATCCAAATTATTTCATTTTATTTTTCAGTCAATTTTCTTCCAATTTTTTTTAAAAATTATCTGTTTTATTGGGCTAAATTTGTTGTACGTGTTCCCTTTTTCCCGAATTGTTTTATTCTGGTTGATATTATTTGTTTAAGCCATTTTATTTTTTTCGGCAATTTTCATCTAAATTGTTTAAAATTTTATTTTCCAATTTCTTCCGTTTTGGGTCTCGCAGATTGCTCGTTGCTAGGTGTGAAATTTTCCCTTAAAAATTGACTTCAAAAATTT
>Ga0056128_1009769_pt1 | contig 12006 bp, 7 predicted proteins | sample WorMetLIZISLAND2_FD_71113 | JGI IMG/M metagenome (GOLD analysis project Ga0056128, IMG submission 71113) | Marine gutless worms symbiont microbial communities from Max Planck institute for Marine Microbiology, Germany - Olavius geniculatus... ... | reverse complement strand
ACTGCTACTGCTGCTACTACTGCTGCTGCTACTGCTACTACTACTGCTACTACTGCTACTGCTACTGCTACTGCTACTACTGCTACTACTGCTACTGCTGCTGCTACTACTACTGCTACTGCTAATACTGCTACTGCTGTTACCACTGCTACTACTGCTACTGCTACTGCTACTGCTGTTACTGCTGCTGCTATCATCATAGGCGCCAGTTCATGGCAAGTACCAGGGGGAGACATTTCACCAGTTTAAAGTGGCAGTATTCTGAACAACGTGAAGGTTAGTGTTAGGGTCAGGGTTAGGAATAGGGATAAATTGCATCTTTGGCTTTGGCGTACTGTGTACTACTACTACCACTGTTACTACTACTACTACTATTACTACAACTACTTCTCTGTGTGTAGGTAAGTGTCAGCAGTCAGGTGACAGGTCTAAATGTCAACTCTGTCAACGTGGGTGGTCTGTCGTGTCTACATGTCGCAGTGCGTCATGGTCACGTGGACATGGTGCAACTACTACTACGCCGCGGTGCTCACGTGAACGCTCGGACTAAACCCCAGTACAACACTGCCCTGCATCTCGCCTGCCAGTCAAACAATTACCAGGTGTATAGTAGTTGTATTAGTATTGGTTGTTGCTGTTGTTGTAGTAGAGCCTAGTTGTTGTAGTAGTTGTAGTTACTGTACATAGCTGGTGCTAAACCCCAGTACAACACAGCCTCACACCTTGGCTGCCAGTCAAACAATTAGTAGATGTGTATGAGTTGTTGTAATAGTAGTATTACTAGTTTCAGTAGTAGTTGTAGTAATTGTTGTTGTTGTTATTGTAGTAGTAGTTGTAGTTGTAGTTTGTGTTAAAGTTGGTATGAAGTGTCAGCAGAACACTGGCCCACCCTGCATCTAGCTTGTTAGGCAAACAGTTACCAGGTATCTCACTTATGTACAGGGTGCTCCAAAATATGTCCCAACTTGTTTTTGTCAGAACTTCGTCAATTTTTCACCAAATTTGATAATTTTTAGCACACGGATAGCTAAGACAATAGAATTGCTCACTTTCGCATTAACAATTCCACAGAGGGCGCCGTGTGATTTAATGCTTTTATTTTACTCTGAAAATAGCAGACAACAAAATAGCTGACTAATAAGCTCAGAACACGTTTAATTTATTAACGAGTACTGCGTTGTTGATCAGTTGATCGTTAATGTCGCTACCAGCCGTGACATCACATCTAAACCATTGTGTACACTTTGGGCATAAATTCTGATAATGTGGAAGCAAATTGTTACACAAACTCATAATTCTGCTGAATAAATTACATTTCAGTTTATTGTGTGCTTAATTAAGTCATTAGAACTTTTGTGGAGACAACAACTCAGCATTATGCAGCAATTTGGAGCATCTGTGTTTTATACGGTAGTGCGGTGACAATGTGTATGGTGGACAGTGAGTGTATCTTACATAATTCTATCGTCTTGGCTATCTGTATGCCAAAAATTATCAAACTTGGTGGAGGTTTGACAAAGTTGTGACAAAAACAAGTTGGGGCATTTTTGGACCACCCTGTATTTGTAGTATTTAGGGTGCATTGCACCAACGTCATTCATGATCTCGGTTCAGCTGAACCTAGATCAAGAGTTGAACCAAGTTCACGCTGAATTATGTTGCACCGACTTGAACTCGGATCAGCTGATCCCATTCAGTTGAACGGCCGTGGTTATAACGTGGACGACGCTGATTGGTCAAGCCGCACTCAGCCCGTAAGCCAACTACAGTCAAGTACTGCTTGGCAGTAATTTGTTTGAATTATAATTTTTCGTGAAATTATTACACAATTTTCACATCAACAGTTGCATAATAAAGTTCCGAAAATATATATTTTGTGTTCCAATAGTTAATTATTGTACGTCCATTGTCAAGATGATGTTTACCATAGCTATGGCATAGCAACGATATATCGGCACTCTAGAATGCTGTTTATTTATCCATTAATTAACTTATTCAGCAAAAATATTACAGAAAACAGATATAGCACAAATCTAACATATCTAGATTACAAGTATAATTGAATCAGATGCCTTATAAATCAACACAAATGAGTTTTTGTTGCTGTGGTTATAGTTTGATTTTATGTTTACTGTAGCATCGAGACATCACCACTGAAAAATGCGATTTATTCATCTATTTGTTAACTTATCAAGCACAAAGAGAACATAAAACGAATATAGTACAAATTTAACATATCCAGATAATCAGTATAATTGCATTAGAAGTCTTATAATTTGATACTAAGAAGTTTTTTGAACAGGATAAGATTCGAATCGGACAATTTTTTGCAGCAGTAGGACCTAGTATCCCAGCATTCATCACTTGAACCGAGATCAAAATTTGATCGGTGGTCAGATGGCCGTTCAGAATTGAACGAAGATTAACGCTTGGACCGCTTTGGTGCAACAAAACTTACGGCTGAATTAGGATTAAATTCCAATTTGACCCCGAGTTCAAAATTGAACGACGTTGGTGCAATGCACTGTTAGTAGTTGTGGTTGTAACTGTTGTTTTTTTAGTCGTAGCTGTAGTTGTACTTGTTGTAGTTGCAGTAGTTGTAGTTCAGCTCTTCTGTCAGTCAAACAATTACCGCATGTGTTCATATTGTTGTGAAGGTTGAGGGTAAAGGTCTAGTACTTGCTATAGTGCTTCTGAAATGAGTTGGACTCGTGACCAGAAGTGCTTTACAATCTTAGATCTGGCAGCTTATTGGCATGAGCTAATGATACCACAGCGCTGTATGTAACTGTTCGTTGCCCACATCAGCAAACAGTTGGACCCGTGGTTTGCAGTTAGCAGACATACCACCATCCCAATCAGCCACAGTAGTAAAGTAAGTAAGTAAGTAAAATGTAAATTTATATAGCGCGTGTCGTTAAATTAACCTCTAATGCGCTAGGCCTTCACCCCAGAGCCCGAAGCTGTTACTCATTTTCCATCCTGCTGAGGGTAGGAGGCTGAGTTGACATGAGTATGACATAGGTTAGCAACTTACTCACGGTTGCTTGCAAATGACCGGCACATAGGTGTGAAGAACTTACTGGTAGCAGATTGGCTGGGAGTCGAACCAGTGACCTCTTGGTCACACAAATCTAACCCCTCTAATCACTAGCCATCAAGCTACCAGTAGTTGTACTACTACATACTACTACAAGTACTGCTACTACGTGTGTGTGTGTGTGTGTGTGATGCCTGTATGCCAAGTAGCTTGCAAAGTTGCTGGTGAGATATGGAGCTGACGTGAATGCTGTCAATCATGTAAGAAACACTGCACTTCATGTCGCCTGTCAGTCTCCACAACTATATACCACAGCCTTTTACCTTGTCACGGTTGGTAGCAGTAGTAGTAGTAGTAGTAGTCATATTAGTCATAGTAGTCGTCGTTGTCATCACTGTCGTAGCAGTATAGTCGTCATCATAGTCGTCGTCATACTAGTAGTAGTTGTTGTAGTAGTCATAGTGGTGGTATTCATAGTCGTCGTTGTCATCGAGGTTGAAGCCTAGTGGGCAGAATTTTACCACTAGAGAAATTGGTGTGTTTTATTGAATGTTGTTAGTACTTTGTTGGTTTTTACGCTCGATAGCAGAATGCTTCATGCATCTTAGCCATGGCCTGGGCGTCTGGCTGTCTGTCTGTCTGTCTGTCCATCATACTGCTGTATTGTGTTAAAACGGTGCAAGCTAGGATCACAAAATTTTCACCATGGGCTGCCCCAAGGACTCTAGTTTTTTTGTGACAAAATATCGTGCCCCCAGATGCGAGGGTTTCCCTCGAACGAGGGCGTCAAAGCGGGGTACCCCTAAAAAGACGTTATTTTGCTGTTATTGGCTCGTTTAGTGTGAAAACGGTTGCAGATAGGTGCAGACATGCTGCTTATCATAACAAGCACTGGTGACAGGCTTTTTAGATTTATCAACATCGATGACCTTGAACGACCTTGAACCCACCAAAAGGGGTTTTTAGTGAATTTTTTCAATTTTTGGATGCAGCACACATTTCAACACTGAATTGCGACGAAATGGCTGGAGATAGACCAAGACAACCTGCGTACGAAATTTTCAGTACTAAACGTAGATTTTAGCAGTCCAAGTCCCGACCCCCTAGGTTCAAGGAGGCCGGCGCAGGCGAGTGTCAAAGATGGCTACCCCACTAAAAAGTGGTTATTTTACCGATATTGGCTCGTTTAGTGTGAAACTGTTGCAGATAGGCACAGACATGCTGCTTATCATAACAAGCACTGTGACAGGCTTTTTAGATTTATCAACATCAATGACCTTGAACGACATTGAACCTTCCAAAAGGGGTTTTCAGTGAATTTTTCGCAATTTTTACATGCAGTTCACATTTCAACACTGAATTACGACGAAATGGCTAGAGATAGACCAAGACAACCTGCGTATGAAATTTTCAGTACTAAACGTAAATTTTAGCAGTCCAAGTCCCAACCCCCTAGGTTCAAGGAGCTCAGCGCAGGCGATCATCAAATATGGCTACCCCTCTAAAAAGTGGTTATTTTACCACTATTGGCTTGTTAGCGTGAAAACGGTTGCAGATAGGCACAGACATGCTGCTCATCATAACAAGTAGTAGTGACAGACTTTTTATTGGTTTTTAGTGAATTTTTTTGGCGATTTCTGGCTGAGTCAGACATGTTAAGAGTAAATTGCATGGAAATGGCTGGAGATGGACGTGGACAACCTGCGTATGACATTTTTAGCATAGAACATACATTTTTAAGAATCTAAGTTTTGATCTCTTAAATTCAAGGAGTCTTCCATACGGATGCCTCATATTTAAGTACTCTTTCAAGACGCACTAATATCTTATTGCTGTACACTGATTGCCGAGGTGGCAGGACCGCTGCTATCGCGTATCACATGAGCTTTGCTCAAATTACTTGTTGGTTTTGTCGAGCTTTTGATATAGCAAAACATTCTGCAGTGAAAATGCAGCGGATGATGACGATATCGATGTAGTATGGTAGTAGTAGTAGTAGATGTTGTTGTTGTAGTCAGTCTTTACTGCTGCTGCTGCTGTTGTAGTATTTGTTGTTGTCGTTTTTAACAGCAAGGTGCTAACGTTGAGTTGTGGAATGCTGCGGGTGAAACTGCGATACAAATGGCAATAAGACATCGGTCAACGTTCACAGCGACGATGTTGATTTATGCTTTGTCTGACCTTGCCTTTATGCACCACATCTCATCACAGGTCAGCATTGTAGTAGTAGGGGTAGGAGTCTGAGTTGGCAGCAGCATCAGTAGTAGTATTAATATGGTAGCTTGTGTATACTTGCAGTCGGCAGCTTGGCCCACTGCACACTATAAGGCACAGTGCAGTGGGCACATGTAAGCTAAGTGGACAGATGGCTTCATAGCATGTTGCCTCTACACATAACGACATTTTTGCTTGTTGGCTTGAGACCTTGAGTACTACAACTCAATATTAGTAATAGTAGTAGTACTAGTAGTAGTCTGTTGTGTGTGTTGTTGTAGTTGAATGGTGTACTTAGCTCTTCGGTGTGGTCTCGACTAAGAATGATGTCGTGGAGACATGGAAAAAGACTTGAGCTCATAATGACTGCTGATGATAACAAGTGTGATAAAACTGCTGATCCGAAGCGACCTTTATTGGGCTTGATTCGTACCAGCAGATCTCATGAGTCTCTCCCAGGTAACTCTTATAGTAGTAGTAGTAACAGCAAGCAGGCTGCAGCAGTATTAGTAGTAGTAATATAGTGGCTTGGTAGCGTGATGGTTATGACATTGCACTTATGATCAAGAGGCTGTGGGTTCAACTTCAGGTTGGGTCATTCTCTGGTGGTGAGTGTCTGAGTGTCTGCAGATGGGTAAACCATTACGAACATCCAGGTCAACTCAGCCTTCTATCCCTCTGCGGTAGGTAAATCGAGCACTGGTCTATCTGGCTGGACTGCTGGAGTGATGCTATGTAGAGTGTAGCTTTGAGATGGGTTTCAGCGAAGAGCTATATAACATACCCTCTTTAACCTTCCTGCCCTGTTAATCTTTTTAATACTGAAGGCTGTTTAATGTTCAAACATATTCCGGTTTTGCGAGGAGCTCCAGTTTTCTTCAGGATAACTTTCTCGTAACAACGTAACATAATGTACATGTAGTAGCATGTAGTATGTTGTGTGTTTGTTCAGAACTTGAGACATGACAGTAATAGTTGTAGTATAGTAGTGGTGGATCAGTGGTAGTGGTGATTAGAACCCTAAGCCGCCGCCGTAACCGCCGTCGCCGAAAAATTTTTTCGGTTAGCCGCCGCCACCGAAAAAGTTTATGGCTAAGCCGGCTTGGCTAAGTCGGCTTAACTGATAGAAGATTTTATGCGTAACCACCAGAAAAAAATTCGGCTAGTCGAATTTTGTCAAATTGACGTCACGCGAACTAGTCCTTTAACTGCCTGCATGCATTGCAGTGACGTCGTTTGATGCTGACCACTATCTGAATTCATGTATCCCAGAGGAGTTAAAAACAATTTTTAGGACACTGGCAAATTCATGAATAGTCGTCTCCCATTTTGAGTAAAATTGCTTAAGTGTAGCTTACTTCGGAATAAGCTCGTCATCAGTGCCTGTCGATTGCATGTTCAGCACTGCGGGACTCATATCAAATGACAAACGATCGTCCATCGGGCCAGAAAAACTGAAATGAGAGTTGGTCATGAAAACTTTTGAGTTTGTTACAATGGACTGTGACTACGTAGTGCCTATAGCTGAGTCCAATAATAACTTTATAAGCCTGTAGCAGAATCGTGTATTTAGGCCTATCTATGCACGTATTGCCGTTACTTTTCAACCTAAAACAATGGACATTTCTTTAGTCTTGCAATTTTTTTTATAATTCAGTTGATTACGCTGACTTAATTTTATTTCACGTGACCTGAAGGACAGATCTCTTCGACGAATAACTGCATAGCAGAAGCTTTCTAGTGCATTTTTGTTAGTTAGCCAAATTGTATTGAGAAACAAGAAAAGTGCAAAATTTAAAGTGTGAGCTAAGGTAGTCTTACGTCTCGTAAGCTTATAGCACCACTGCACCAGTATAGTTATAAGGGTTAAAAAGCTGAAGGTACTGTATAGCTCTTTATAGGAAACCCATCACAGAGCTACAGAATGTCACCTGTCGTATGGGATCACACCTGCTACCCGACATAAGGTGAACGTGCCTCGCCTTAACCCCAGCCAGATAGGCTGGTACTCGATTTACTTACCCCCGGAGGGATGGAAGGCTGAGTTGACCTATAGGTGGCTGGTTAAATACCGAGATGATTTACCTGCCTGCAGACAGTCACCCATCCAAGTACTAACCAGACCCAGCGTAGGTTAATTTTGTTGATCGGACACAATGTGTTACCACTACACTACGCCACCAACCATAAAAGTCGAGTAATTTCTAACTAGCCTACAAATTGTAACAACGATGTGTGTGTGGCATTGGAGTTTTTTCTGAATTGGTGCTTCATTCACGTCTGGTGATGGTGTTGGTTGCAGTAGAAATGGTAGTGCAATAGTAGTGTTGGTGCGTGTGCGCTGTGTTGCAGATATGACAGCATTGAGTTGCTGCGAGCTGGGCAGTGAACAACTTCGCAGCATCGATGATGTGTTTATTACATCACGTTGATGTCATGGTCAGCATCGTCATCATCATCAAGAGTGATAAAACTGTGCTGCAATGCATGTTGCATGCTGCTTGCACTGTGCGCTATTTAAACGACCGTTATGTCTCCCTCTGTCCCAAGCCAAATAATTGTGAGTCTGAATTTAGTAAGTTTTTCCCTAAGTGTCACGGACATTCAGTTATGAAGTAAACTGTAATTTTCCGAATGACATGATTTTGTTTATTTCAGTGGCTAATGCGTAATCTTGCCGCTTCAAACTCAGTTTTATGAACTATTAACATAACTGCTTGGCTATTAAACTTTGTCACTTTTTCATATTTCATGAAATCTCTTTAACTCCAAGCCACTTACTGCTAGGACCTACATATCAAAGTGCTTAGCTTTCAGCTTCTCTGGCCCACAGTAGTAGATCAGAATCATGCTTGCCTGTATGCCGGTATATACAGTGGTGGTTTTAGGCCCGGGCCGGGGGGGGGCACAAGACCCCCCAGTTTTGCTCCAGGCCTTTCCAGTTTCATGGCCACCCAGGATTTTTTGCAAAGATAACAGAAATATCTGATTTCTTTGAGTTACCAAATTTTAGAAAAGTGGGCAAATTTGCAGCTTCCATTGAATGCCCAAAAACCAAAAGTGCTTCAGCTTCAGGGAGCTTTGCCCCCTTGACACCCCACCAGGGACTCTGTCCCTGGACCCCACTGGGGGCTCCGCCCCAGTCCTCTGTTATAGGCTCGCGCTATCGCGCTCGCCATGGGGCCGTGCCCCCAAGATATTGAGGGCTAGAACTGCCACTGGGTATATAATGTATATTAGGTCTGATAAAGATTAAATAAATTCTTAAATTTGTTAACTTTACAGAAATGTACAATTAATTGCTCGTTAATTTCAATGAAAACAAGCAGTGGTGACTGTGCAAGAAGAAAATGTTAACAGCTCTGAGCTCTCGTATACGATTATGCACTGCACTCAGTGTTTATTATGCCCAGTCTTCAATGTGTACAGACAAATGTTCTGCATTTTCTGGAGCAATTGATTATCGCTGTATCAAATGTTTCTCATTATTGTCATCGTATCCAGGGCGCATACAGAGCGAATGAACTGTACTGACGTGGAACGAAATGAAATAGTAGAACTACTCAAGTATCTTATTTCCGTTCAGTTCAGTAGCTCATCACTTTCATTTCATTTTATCTCAGGTCATTTCATTTAAGTTAATTTTGTTTCATTTCAGTACAGTTCAGAGCTGTCGTTTTGTACGCTCCAGCGGCGTTGTGGGTTAAGACAACAAATGCCTTGCTAACGCAAAGGTGATCCATAGACTTCATCCGTAGATCTCGGCTCGGCTTTTGGCTGCAGTTTCACAGAAGGCCCAGTAAAACAAATTCAGTCGCCAGATGGCGCCAGACGACCTACGGCTAAATATGTATAGTGTTTTACTTGTATTCACCAGAGAACCCCACTATCTCGCTCTGGCAACGCCATATCGGCTGGATATTGCAGTTTTTTCCTACCCCGTTCTCATTTAGCACCCTCGTTCGGGATGATCCCCTTTGAATTTATGGAAAAGCTTTACGGTTCCTGAAACTGGAGTCTTACAGGCAGCCGACAGTGAAGATTTGGTGATCCTATCTTGCACCGTTTTTGACTGATCCACTCGTGTGACGGACGGACGGACGGACAGATGGACGGACAGAATTGCGATGGCTAAGATGCGCTACAGCAGTAGTTGCTGTTGCACGTAAAAATATGCGGGGGGGGCAGGAAGCTGCTATTTTCCGAGCCGACAGACTGAAAATTTCGGACCAAATTCTGACAAACAGCTGCAAATTTCCGAAATAGAAAGTTTTCCAACATCAAGAAGACTTTCTGACAATTTTCGGATAGTTCAAAATTGAGGGGCTAAGGGCACATAATTCTTCCCCCCCCGGCCATGACGCCACTGGTACGGTCTTTTGCATTAATGGAAACTTTAATGCTTCAAGTTGACAAGTTCGCCTATATTAATTATTTACAGTTGCTGTCTCGGCCTAATGGTTAATTGTGTGATTAGTCATTATTGTTTCCGCAGCCTAATTGTGCATTTTGTAGGCTTATTCGGCGTTTCGCATCTGTTTTCACTTTGTTGTTTTTTGCAGTTATGGCAATAAACCACTCACGCAGTTTTCTGGCGCTGCAAGGATGGTGTTTTATCTGGAGTGTTTGATGTAGCCTCTGCCCTGAACGTTTCCTCACCTATTTTGAGGACGAGGACGTGCAAAATTAACATTACTCCACAAACGCAGGTATTTGTGGCAGGGGTGTATTTAGAAATGTAAAAGGGGGCACCCCGGGTTTAGGCTACCTATAGGCCTATCGGAAAAAATTTGCGTTCGTCTTGGAGTTTGCCAGGACTAACGTTTCCTTGTGACATTTTTTTCGTTAATTTTTTTGCACTTTTAAAGAGGAGGCAGGTGCACGACACCCTTCATACGCCTTTGTTCATGGCCAAAATGGAATACATGTCGGTCTTAAGTACATCGAGAAGCAGAAATCAGGGGCGTGTTCAGCATTTCAAGTTATGGGGCGTGAAGTAAGGAGGTCTGGGGACGGAAGTCCTTCAGTGGGGTTGAGGGGCAAAGCCCCGCGGTAAGGGATCCGTCCCCGAGAAACAGAAGCTTTTATTTGTATAAGAGCATAAATTTCTACAGTGGCGTAGCTAGGAAATTTTTCCCACGGCAGCAAATCCAGAGGGTCTTCCTTTCCTCTACCCTCCTCCTTTCCTCTTTTTTTCTTCCATACCCCTTTAATTCCGGTTTGTCTCCTTAAAACTAGGACTCCTAAATTCCAGCTAGGGAGTCTGGGGAAGCGTTAGGCTCCGCCAGTGAGTCTGGCGCAGGGCCCCAGCCGAAATCGAATTCGGTGCATTATATAATGAGATTTTGGTGGCAACAATTTTAATTATTTTTCTGAGAAATAACTGTTTAGTGCATTCTAAAGGCAAAGTAGAAATATGGGGCAGAGCCCAACATGAAGCCGCCCGGCGCCGTAAGTCCGATGAGGGGTTAATTCAGGGTGGGGGGTAAAATTTACCTGGTAGCAAAGTCACGCCTGCAACTTGTTTGTTGGTGGACCAAAGTTCACGAAATTTTTTAGTTCAACGCGGGAGGGATGGCAGTTGATCAAGTTTGTTATCGATTTTCAGTATGTCCATCCGCTCCAGATATATTTGCGGTCAAAGTTTGAAGTTGCCTGAAATGGCGCCGAATTTTGAACTTGAGTAGGTCAACATCTGCGTCTGTAACTTTTTTGTTTGTAGACAGAAGTTCGCCAAATTTTTTTCTCCAACGCAGCAGGGATTGCTTTCGATGAAGTTTGTGTCCATTTGTCGATATCATGACCGGTTCTTGAGATATTTGCGGTCAAAGTCGAAAGTTGTTCTAAATCGCGCCGAATTTATGACGTTTTTTGCCTTTCCAAATTTTAAGGAGGCGGTGCCCCCCCAAATGTTGTATATAAGTGATAATGGTCCCCTTATGGCCTGTCACGTGGCAAAGTTTCATGGGGTTACTCTCCAACCACAAAGTTATAAGCACTAATACGCTGAATTATAAGCCAATTTTTGACTCCCCTTTGAAAAAAAAATTGTTGGGGAGCCCCCCCTTTCCCGTGGGGTATACTCTAGCAAGACTTAGTCATTCTGTGGCGCATGTAAAAATTTCGGGGCGCAGCACCCCCTAGAGCCGAAATACGGTCTTCTGAAAAAGTCGATTTCGTGGGTTAACGTTAGACGCGAGAACGCTGTGGAAAGTGGACCAAAGATCACCGGACTTTTCCGTCTAACGCGGGAGAAAGCGCTGGCGATAATTTAGTTTTCCTTTTTTGGATATCTCTGTCTATTCCGGAGATATTCAAGCTTAAAGTGGGGAGGGGTCCGAAATCGGGCCAAATTTAGCGTGTTTTTCGCCCCCAAAATTTTTTTGGGGACAGGCCCCCAAATTTTTTGACCGGCATTTGTAAACTGAACATGTTTCCGACGATGTGGCAAAATTTCGCGAAGATCGGCCCACGGACCTCGGAGATCTCGCGATGAAAAAAAATAAACTGCAGTAAAACATAAGGCCTTCCCGATCTATCGTTCCGGGCGGTCTAACAAGGGCGGGGTTACAAATGTAAAAGTGGGGTACAAATGCGAGAGCGAAGCGATCGAGCAGAACATTTTCGTAGGCCTGCCCCCCCCACACACACACTTTGTCCTGCACATACGGCAAGTCGGCGACGTGACGATGAATTGGCTGTCCATTGTATTGTGCCTTCCCGCAGATGTGACGTGCGTGACGTTACAATAT
>Ga0056128_1009768_pt1 | contig 12006 bp, 8 predicted proteins | sample WorMetLIZISLAND2_FD_71113 | JGI IMG/M metagenome (GOLD analysis project Ga0056128, IMG submission 71113) | Marine gutless worms symbiont microbial communities from Max Planck institute for Marine Microbiology, Germany - Olavius geniculatus... ... | reverse complement strand
TGCTTGTTCATCCCCGTGTCACTCTTTTATCCGATACCCCACTGTTAAGCCACCAAGCCACAGATATACATCCATAAAATTCACTTAACATACCTTCTCAGCCAGCCGAGCTGCCAGCATGCTAAATAGTGAACGTCTGTAACGCGGGATTGTGGAAGTGGGCTGCGGGTAAGAGTTGATCGGGGTGCTGGTACTGGCTGAGGCAGCCTGCCGCTGAGTCACCATGGGATGGTAATCGGGTGACTGTAGCATGATTGGTGACAGCAGAGAACCAGCTGTTGGCGTAGATCCGCCGATGTTGTCAAAGGTACGTGGGAATGATCTGTGGGTCAAACCTCCGGTAGGCCAAGATGATGATAACGACGACGATGCAGTCACCGACTGCTCAGGTGCCGCAACTGCTCACCAACATAAAGCACTTCAGTTCTCACCAAATTCTATGACATCAAATGCCGAAATAACAAGAAAGGTCAAGGCAAACAAAAAAGCAGTAATGAGAAAAAAGTTAAGCCTCTTCAGACATATCTGCAGAATGAATGAATAACATTAACACATTTTCTTGCTTACGCCAGTCCAGACTAATAATTGTTATTCATAGCAGCAGCAGCAGCAGCTGGAAGAAGTAGTACTAAGCAGGAGTAGCGTAACTGCTGTAACAGGCCAGAGTAAACGTAATCTAGGCCTAATGTAATGTAAAAACAATCTGATACAGTGCCAGCCACTGACACATTGTAACTGTGAATCCAAAGCACCATGTTGGCGCTGACCCATCCTAGGTATGGCAGGCTGAGGTGAACATTTTGGTGTTAATCCTAGAATTAAAAGTTGCAAAAGTACTAGCTGATCTCGTGTTTGCAGGAAGTTTGTCCCAGAGAGTAAAAGCAGCAATAGAGAATCAGTAAATCATGTAAGTTGTCCAAAACGGACATTGTATAAGTTAACACAGTGTTATAGTAGTAGTAGCACTGCTAACCAGGAGCAGTGCCATTGCTGTAATGGGCCGGCGTGACACCACGGTAAGCATGCAAAGAGTCGGTGAATCTTGTGAGTTGCAGTAAACAGACATTGCGTAGGTTCAACCAGTTGACAGGCTGGCTACTGAGGGTTGTCAAACAGAAGATCTGCTGGCGCTTGGACCGACTGTACTTGGCAATACGACTCAATTCAACACATGCCAGCATCTGTCAACAGTGCAACACACACAAGATTACCTGTCAGACAGTCACTCACACAACTGTAAGTTGATAACATGCGATCTGAACAACAATACTGATTAGGGGTGGCTTCTCATCCTTTACTTAACGGACCACCAGTTTACGTTCATTCGGCATTGTCCAATAACAGCTGTCATTACTAATAATGACAAATGATACAGGACAATGCTGATATGTGGTTATAAAAACAGACGAGTTACTAAGCGCAGGCACACATAAACTGAATATTAATGAACAACGCTAACCAACTGAGGGTATGACAAGTCTCGAAAAGCCTGATTTGTGCTCTCTTAGTGTATTTAAATAATTTCCCTACCTGCAGTAGTGGGTGAGCATCACAGTTGATAGCCTGATGAAGACATTTGTCCTTCACGTCATCAAATGTCGTCTCGATGGGAAATGAAAATGGCTGCAAACACCAAACCCCAATTTACAACGCTAAAACACCATCAGCCACACGGTAATATCAACTATGTGCGAGGCCGAAAATACGTACATCACAGGTCTAGAATGTCTAAAACATTTGGTTTATTTTCCACGACTTTCTAGGATCCAGGCCTAATGCCATAACTTATCAGGCCTGGACCACAGAGCTTAGTCCTTCCTCTGACCAGCACATCAAGCAGTCCATTTCTTCCAGTGTTGTTGTTGTGGTAGCCCACCCTCCAGACCCACGGGCCTCGACTGGGCCACAGAGAGTGTCGACAGACTTTGCAACCACATCGTTCGGATGCAGCTGTCGGATCCACCTCTTGAAGGCTCCACTCTTCTCTGTCTGTTGCAATAAGAAACAGGCCTGAAAATCTGAAATTCAAATTTCATGACCTTTCAGCATCTGTGTGCACACTGTGTTTTATCACTAAGAATAGTGACTGATACCTGCGTGCGGAAGACGGTGGACATGAGATGAGGCAGAGCGAGCGTGATGTCTACGCAGACAGCTATCAACAGCGCGTGAAAGATGAGAGAAAAATCCAACATGCCACGAAGTGTGTCCAGTTCTATTAGCTCACTGCAGCAGATACATATACAAACATATACGGCATCAAACTGGCTGTGTGCAGAAAACCGAAAATCAGTTCAGTTTCATTTTTAAAAACCAAACAAAACTGCCCAGAATTTTCAATTCCAGTAGTCAGTTTTTTGCAGCATTTGCAAAACCATCCATCAGTTGATTGTCCACAAGAATTGAAGTCAACAAATGCAGTGCAAACATACACATATAAAGTGGAAAGGCAACACATCATATTTCATACACAAACTCAATATTAATTAAGTGTAAATCGTTGTCAGAGATTGGTTGACCAGTTGATTGCCTTAACACAATAATGCAGCTCCCAGCAGAAACTACAAAAAAAACAAAAAGCAGTTCCATGCCAGTTCCAAACCAAAACTATGGTTGTTTTTAACACAAGTAATTTGAGCAAAGCTCAGGAGATGCGCGACAGCCTTAGCAGTTCATAATCGCAGATTGTCTTAATCTATCTCTATCCCTTTCGTTGCAATTCACCGTTGAAAAATGCGCCACAGCCACAAATTGCAAAAAAACATTCAAGGTCATCGATGTTGACACAATAAAAAGCTCGTCACTATTGCTTGTTATGATAAGCAGCATGTCTCTGCCTATCTGCAACTGTTTTCACGCTACATGAGCCAATAGCGGTAAAATAACCACTTTTTAGCGGGGGGGTTGGTGGATTTGATGCCCGCCTGCGCCGACCTCCTTTAACCTAGGGAGTCGGGACATAAACTGCTAAAATCTACATTTAATGCTGAAAATTTCATACACACATTGTCTTGGTCGATCTCCAGCCATTTCATCGCAATTCAGTGTTGAAATGTGCGCGGCATCCAAAAAGTGCTAAAAATTCGCTAAAAATCCCTTTGGGGGGAAGGGTTCAAAATCGTTCAAGGTCATCGATGTTGATAAAGCTAAAAAGCATGTCACCAGTGCTTGTTATGATAAGCAGCATGTCTGTACCTATCTGCAACCATTTTCATGCTACACGAGCCAATAGCGGTAAAATAACCACTTTTTAGGGGGTAGCCATCTTTGATGCTGGCCTGTGCCGGCCTCCTTAAACCTAGGGGGTCGGGACTTGGACTGCTGAAATCTATGTTTAGTGCTGAAAATTTCGTATGCAGGTTTTCTTCGTCTATCTCCAGCCATTGTGTGGCAATTCAAGTGTTAAAATGTGCACTGCATCCAAAAATTGCGCAGAAATTCACTAAAACCCTTTTTTCGTGGGTTCAGAGTCATTCAAGGTCATCGATGTTGACAAAATTAAAAAGCCCGTCACCAGTGCTTGTTATGACATGCAGCAAGTCTGTACCTATCTGCAACGGTTTTCACACTATAAGAGCCAATAACGGCAAAATAACGTCTTCCTAAGGGGGGGGTACCCCTCTTTGATGCCCTTGTTTGAGGAGAACCCCCTCACCCAGTGGCACAAAATTTTGTCGCTAAAAACTAGAGACCTTGGGGCAGCCCACAGTGAAGATTTCGTGATCCTAGCTTGCACCATTTTAATACAGTTCACGAGTGTGACAGACAGACAGACAGACGGAGAGATGCCTAGACGATGGCTAAGACATGCAAAGCATTCTGCTGTCGCATGTAAAAACCAAACTCACAATAATTCCAAACTGAACACTGCTTATTTTAAAACCAAACTAAATTGGAACTGTTAACTTTAAAACAAGAAGCCCAGCTGTCACTAGAGAGGGGCCGACCGTACTGGCTGTCACTGACGTTAAAGGTCATCCAAGTCTGATGATTTATCATCTGAAAGGACGTATGCCACTTCCTATTAGTGATCAATAGGAACCTTAGCCCTATATCGCACCGTTTCCGAGATATGGCCACTTATAGCTTGAAACATTCCATTCTATAGTGTTTATGACCCTTCAAGGTCATTGATTTATATGTCATTTGAAAGCCAGTATGTAACTTCCTATTAGTTATCAATAGCAACCTAAGCCCTATCTTGCACCATTTAGCCACAGTACATCTATGACAGACAGACAGATGGACGAACGGACAGACAGAGGACAATCATGACAAAGAGCCAACCGTAAGCTTAGAGCTTAGCGGTCAACCCAAAAACACTCCACACATCTATACAATAAATAACTACACTACTACAGAATCAGCTTGTAAACAAAGATCTGTTAACAAAATAAACACAGCATCATTCAACAGCTGTTTTGGGCAGCCAATTCTCACATGGTGACTGACTTGTTTCAAACTGTTCATTAGTGCTCATCAATCTAAAACATTTCATGTGTAAACAAGTAACTAAGAAAGTAACGACAAACATCAGTTTACCTGTCGACTTTAAGCAGCAGATTTGAGCTGATGAAACCCTTTGCAAGTCCACCTGCAACACGTATGACATTGTCAGTGATAACCTGAACAAAGATTATTAAATTCAGATAATTTTGGTACGTATCTGAACGGACGGCCATTTGATGACCAGTTATGTCAAAAACACTTGTACCAAAAATTGTTGAAATCCAATAATCCTTCTCCAAGTTACAACCAATAATGTTAGGGATGCTTTTTTAAGACAAAGTGTACAATGTGCATATATTTCAACTAAAAATAGCATTGCTAAAAGCAAGCTAATTAAAACAAGTTCATCAAAATACAACCTTAAGTTATTAATTAAAACTTGACAAACAGAGTAAGGAGTACTACCAACTTCCTCATATCTATGACAAATTATTTATCATGCGGCAATATCTAACAACAAACAAAAATCATTTTTAAAAAGGCAATAGCATCAACAAATCAGTAAATATAAAAGCATATAGCTTATAACACTAGTTTACCATTAATCAACAACTTATATGACTAGCCCAAAAATCATGCTCTTTCAACAGTAAAGGCTGTAGATTAAAAATGCACTATATAAGAATGGCCCATGAAAAGAATTAAACATGTAGGATTACCAAGCAGCAGATAATAGAGCAGATAGTAGTACTTGACGTATGTAAGACAGTGCTGACAGCATTCCAATACCATTACACTCAGTCTCGACTTTACTTCAAACAATCGACGCTGCTGCAAGTTTGCATATACATGAAGCAATACACTAAATCTCACAAAACGCCCTGTTTTTATCAACTTTTAAAAGAAATCTTAAGACTCATTTTATGTTTATCAACAGTCTTTGCCTAGCCATGTAACTGTTTTATTTTGGGAAGATTTTGAGCTTCAAATTCTGTATTTCTGGAAGAAGATTGTCAGACAAAAAATCTTCTGATAGACTAAAAACTGTGAGGAGGGCAGAGAAACGTTGATGCAGTTAGATCAGCTTGAGCATAAGAGTATGTAAATAATGAGAAGTGCATCTGCATCTGCAAAATAGCTGACTTGCACTAACATTTCAGCAAACATTAAGTTAACAGCAAACCTTGACAGGAGGAAAGGTCAGATGGAAGAATCCTGGCTGAAGCAATGTGATAATACGAGTGCAGGCAAAGAAACAGCCGCTCAGTGCAATGAATATGTAACGCTCATTCATACAGTGCTCTTCTCTGTAAACGATAACCACACCACATCTCTACATAACAATTTATTGCTTATTACAACAGCTTATTACTACCTCTCAACTCTCATCTAATAACACAATAACTTTAGAGCTAGCTGTAATGTAGCCAACTGAAACTTAAAAATGTAGAAATAATTGAGAATAACCTGATAAAACTGCAAAGGCGTTTTAGCATCACAAGACAACGAAAGCTGCTAAGCAACAAGATGCGTGAAAGCCAATAGCAGTTCCTGTTCGCAAACTGTCAGTCTATCTCCAGCCATTTCATTGCAGTTCATTCTTGGAGTGTGCGCTGCAACTGAAGATCGTGAAAATCAATAAAAACTCCTAATTTTGGAAGTTCAGTGACAGTCTTTCAGTCATCGATGTTGATACGACTGAAAAGCTAGTCACTAGTGCTTGTTGTGATAGGCAGCATGCCCATGCCTATATGCAACCGTTTTGACAAAAGACTGGCCAACAACGGTAAAATAACGACTTTTATGGAGCAACCGCTCTTTGATGTCCTCGTGCACAGGTTTCCTTGAACCTAAAAAAATCGAGATCTGAATTGTCGAAATCTACATTGAATGCTGAAAATTTCATATGCTGCTTCTCCACGTCTATCTTGATTTCGACACAATTTGCTTTTGAAATGTGCTTCACAGCCCGAAATTGCCAAAAAAATTCATTAAAAACCCCTATTTTGGCGTTTAAGGTCATCCATGGTCATTGAATTCAGTGGCAATCGAGAGCCAGTTTACGACTTCTTATTAGTGATTAATAGTAACCTAGGCCCTATCTCTCACCATTATTGAGACACAGCGACTTATTGGCTATAAATCGCAAATCTTTCCCACCCCCTCTCATTTGCGCCCTCGTTCGGGGTGACCTCCTTCGAATTTATGGAAAAGATTTGCAGTTCCTGAAACAATACTTCCAGGCAGCCAACGGTGAAAAATTGGTGATCCCAGCTTGCACCATTTTTGACTGATCCACCCGTGTGACGAACAGACGGATGGACAGACAGAATTGCGATGGCTAAGACGCGCTAAAGCAGTAGCTGCTTTCACGCGTAAAAATCACACAGTTAGTGTGAGGTTTAATCCTGACCCTGAACTGCTTGAAACGTATGGTGTCACAAATGTGTCCTGATAGGCTAACTGACTGAGTGATCAAAACCAGGACAACAGTTCATCTCTATGCAGATGCAATTCGTCAACCTACAGGGTGGGACAATAAAAAATGTACCACTTCACTTCTGTTTATATCTTCACCAATTATTGACCGATTTGCAAAATTCTTTTACTGGCACACACTGTGGACCATTTGCAATCACGTGATTGTTATATATCCCACCACACTGTAAATGCATCTCTACACTACCTTGTGAAATATAAGTGAATATAACAATATATAACAATAATAACAACCAAACATTTTGGTAAATAAAACAAAAAAAACACTTCAAACCAACATTGTTGTGAATGATTTGTAGACTGAATTGTCTAGACCGTGTGAGTCTAACACAGTCTAGTGTCATACTGATCAATGATCATTCACCGCAATGTTGCTAAAGAGTTTTTTTTGTTTACCTAAATGTTTGTTATTGTTGTTGGTTTTTCTTACATTTATATTTCACAAGGTAGTGTAGAAACGCATTTACAATGTGGTGAGATATATAACAACCACATTATTGCAAATTGTCTGCAAAGTGTGCTAGTGAAAAAATTTTGAAAAATGGCTAATAATTAGCAAAGATATGGACAAAAGTAAAATGGCATGTTTTTTACTGGCCCACAATCTATAAAACTAAAATGTCTGCCTTTCTTGTATACCAGTATTTTATCTGCATACTATGCTGTTTATGGATCCAAGTGATGAGATTCAATGAAATGAATAAAAAAATAAACATCATTGCTATATTCACTTATCATACCGGTTTGACAATCTGCAAACTTGCATTATAAAAGAAACTGTAGGAAGAAAAAATTGCACAGAAAGTTGCATAATACAGCAAATGAAAGATATACAAAATTTTCCAGAACATACTGAACATCGAATTGTAATAATAAATTAGCAGTATCTTAAGCAGCAATATGAACAACACACAAACGAGTACCCCACAGAGATAGGACAAAGAAGAGACGATCAATAATCTCACATGTTGGCAGTGCATTGGAGTGAGAAAGCTCCAAGCTGTTGACCACTGAACTTCATGAAGCAGACCGTGGCAGTCACTGAGCACGCCACGTGACCAGTTATCAGCAGCAACTTGCGAGGCTTTATACAGCTCCATATTAATGACAGCCTTGTAGGCGAAATCTCACACCGAACTAGACATACACGAAAAGTAAAAAACCGTGGCAACACAAATCTTTGTCTATATCTTTGCTAAATACCGATCGATTATCAAACTTCTCTGACTGACGTGCTATATGAAAACTTTGCAATGAAAACTGTCACTAAATATCCCTGGATCTGACACTAAACAAAACATACATACACTATACATTCAGCTGAACTAACAAATATGGTTGCTTGACCCTATGTCTAAAACACTCAGTTGAAGAACTCAACAATATCTCTATCACTAATGTGACCTTCTGCAAACCTCTTAAAACCTGGCTCTTTATCATTTCAACAGTTATCTGTCAGACATCTAATTGCTTCATATGGTAAATTGCTAAATGGTTTAACTGTAAAGAAGCTTTACTACAATCAAGGCTGATTGACTGATTAATATAAAAACAAAGGCCAATGTTATTTTGCACTATATAGCATCACTACAGGCTGAATGGCACTTTGGCATGCAATGCAAATTCTGACTGAGAGTTTCAATCACCAAATAACCCCTTTCTTGGGAAAACCAACTCCCCAAATAACACAATTTTACTAGAAGACGCACAACTGTCGCTGCCAGTCAAAGAGCATTGCATTCTGGTTAACAGCTAAAGTAGAATGCATCACATGAGTGTGACAGACAGACAAATAAACATACCAAACTAGAATAATGTCTGACAAAACATTCCAACTAGAAGAAAGAAAACTACTAAGTATGGTAACATACACTGCATTGGCAATTTGGCATTGCAGCATAGCAAAGTGCAGTAACGAACTGAAAATCATCCATTAATAGCCTGATCAGCCTGCTGTCCATATGGAAACTAAGTCATGGTATACGTAAGTGTTTACCTTGGTAGAAAAGTGAATTGATGACAGCTTTCAGTAGCACACAGCAGCAGAGAATTGTCAGCACCTGCCAGAAATGTCTTGTCCACATCCGCAGCAAACACACTGTAACGACATGACCCAGATTACACTACCACTATTACTAATAATAGTAATATATCTTTATATAACATACATCACTTCTAAGCTGAGAGTCTCGACACAGGGCTAATTATTCATTTTGCTGACACAGACGGTTAGCTAATTGACCTCTAATGAATATAATTGTCCACATTATCACTTATCGCTGTAAACCAAGAAAGAATTATTAGATGAACTAAAATAAACAAATATTTCACGTAAATTTTCTGAAATAAAAAATGTGTTTACATACAGAAAACATCATCAGTACAACAGCATATTAACTAACATCAATTAAGAACACTGCGCTAAAATTTTAGAGGTACTGGTAGTGCAGTTACTAATCAAACAACATAATTCTTTGTATCCACACAGTTTAACAGACCTCCGAGGCACCCTTTGCAGTGTGACGTACTAATAAATACTATACAAGCAAGACGCGATTTGAACTCACAGTAAAAGGAAGTATGTGGATCAAAGAGAGAGAATGTGACAGCAAGCATGAAGCTGAGTGAGAGGGGAACAGTAAGAATCAGTGACCAAGCAGTAGCTGCGCCAGTGCGCCATCTCAGTACCTTCAACCAGTAAAGAACAGCATCATAATGTACAGTAACAAACTTCATTCTTGCAAGTGATGCATGTAGTGTATCACCATGTAAGACGTTCTGTGACACTGCGATCTCTGATTGTGTATTAAAAACCTGATGGATGACGGCTTTAAATGTATCCTAACACGAACAGTACGATATGCTGCAATCTTACAAGTGCCGCATGCAGTTACCCACTGCATACAGATGTTGTGCATGTTCGAGTGACCTGCATGGTCAACTGATATCACTGCGCTACTCGCCAGCACACAACACAGACAGCAACGTCGTAAGCAAAAAAGTTAAAAGAGAGAACAGAGAGCTGCAAATGTCCAACTGAGGAGAGAAGAAAATAAGCGGAAAGGGAATTGAAAAAGGGAGAAAAAAAGCAAAAAAGTGGAAAGGAAAAAATGCGAATAATGGGAAAAGGGAGAAAAATGCAGGAAGCAAAAGAGAAGAGAAGAAGATTAATCAATATCATGCATTCTGCTTTCGTTCCTACATACTTTCACCCCCAGGAGCGAAAGTTCATACCGGTATGTGGAACTTTCACTCTCTGGTACTGTTGTTCCCTGGCACTTTCACTTCTTTCAGCAAAAATGACATAGAACTTTCGCTCCTCTTGTATAAAAGTCATTATCAGAGACTAGGGTTAACATTATAGGCCAAGGCAAAGCAGCTGGAATCAAAAAATGCCAGCATGCCGTGTAAATTCACAACGTTCAAAACAAGAAACCCCAGCTGTCGCTAGGGAAGATGTGCTACAGCCTATACAGTTACTGATGCAGTACTGACTTTCAAGATCATCCACGGTCAATGATTTTCATCTTATCTGAAAGGGCATATGCGATTTAATATTACTGCTCAATAGCAATACCTTCCTCCATTCAATCCTAAATTTTAAAATGTTCCCCTTGCACTGCATCCCCCAAATTTTGTAAGCTGAGAGCCTCGACACAGGGCTAATTATTCATGCAAAAGGTTTTCCCCTATACGCCCCAATCTTTAGCCAGAATACATTAGCTACCCACAGACGACAAACGACAACCGTAACATAAGAGATAACTGAAACTTTCAAACCCGAGAACTTTCGTTCATGGAAATGTTCTATAGGTGGAACTTTCGTTCGCTGGAACTTTCGTTCACAACATCAAAATTAGCATGGAATTTTCGTTCCCTACTTAGGCCAAAGTTCAACTAAACGATTAAAAATGGCGGAAAACTGGTAAACCTAACAGGAAATAAATCAACCAGTTATGCTTGGACTTGCTTATTTAATTGCGCCGCACACGCAAATGACATAATTACGTAACGTCTTACGTCACTGTGTAGCCATTACGGCGTTTATTTTTGGTACCAGACTGTTTTAATTTACTAAACTATCCGTGTTAGTCGCTATGTTTTCACTCAGCGAAATCACATCACTTTTTGACTTACGTAAGTACTTAGACCGAAGTTTAGACTCAGCGAAAGTCTCAGCGGAAGTCTAAGTCAAAAAAAGTGAAGTCGCCCAATGTATTTGGTAGTTACTTTAGACAAGATAGAAATTTCAATGCTGTTGTGTTGCGAATTGTCTGCCACGATCACAAGTCTGACCGATTTGCAAAATTCTTTCACTGCAAATGTCCGGGCAAAAATATAGACAAGAGTTTAGTGCCATATTTTGACTCATTACGCATATATTATACATTTTAGAAATACATCAGTTGCAAAGCCACGGCCGCTTAGGCCTAGCAGTGATGTGATCAATTACATAAGCTAAGCCTACACCCTACAGAAGTTGCTAACTTACTATTATTACTTGTATAATCTCATAATAGGCCTACTGTACTAAATAGCACTGGCAATTATTTTACTATACTTTGTTTCGTTGCAAATTCACAGCAGATAGGCCTAATGATAGGCTTATTTATTTTCAATAAATTTTGACGGCAGATAACACCTTGCATTTTGCGGAATGCGGAATTGTATTGGCAGCTATGTCTAGATCTGGATAGTTAGTCGGCAGGGCTCGACGAAAGTTTCTGTTTCTGTCCGTATCCTCTGCAAACTCCTGTGAAGGATATCACGCAGAGCGATATATTACTGTGTTCAGAGGGTATGGGTAATTTGCGAAAATGCGGAATGCGGAAAGTAATTTGCGGAACGAAATCTGCGGAATGTAAATGATTGGTTGACGGGCATGACCACGTGATCAGCCCGATTCCGCAAATTACTATACCTACCTTCCGAGCTTGGCGTGGTGATAATTTGCGGAATTTATGGTGCGGAATTGCTGTAGCTAACAATGGAAAACGACGAAAACGTTGCAAAACGTAGGAAAAGGAAAAGCGCTAAAAAACGTTAACATTCCAAAAC